>Ga0102590_1001226_pt1 | contig 40713 bp, 31 predicted proteins | sample AraplaMF_Col_mMF_FD_76859 | JGI IMG/M metagenome (GOLD analysis project Ga0102590, IMG submission 76859) | Arabidopsis root microbial communities from the University of North Carolina, USA - plate scrape MF_Col_mMF | ecosystem: Host-associated > Plants > Roots > Endosphere | place: USA... | reverse complement strand
GAACAGGCGCTCGACGCCCGGCTCTGGGACCGCGCCTTCGACCTCTATGTCGCCGTGCCGATGCAGAGGATCGTCGGCGATCGGCTGCGCCCGGCCGACAGCCGAGACCCCTATGGCGTGGCCGAGGCGCGGCGGTCGCTCGACACCGCCTACGCCATGCTCGACGCCCATCTCGCTGGGAAGGACTGGGCGATCGGCGACCGCTTCACCCTGGCCGACTGCGCCGCGTCGCCGGCTTTGTTCTACGCCTCGATGGTCCATCCCTTCGCGCCGGCATTCCCGAACCTCGCAGCTTATTTCGAACGGCTGCTGGCGCGGCCGTCGATGCGGCGCACGCTGCGCGAGGCCCGGCCCTTCTTCTCGTATTTCCCGTATCGCGAGGCGATGCCGGACCGGTTCCTGCACGACGAGCCGGAAGCCTGAGGGGTGGAGCCGCAGGCTCTCGATCGCATCTTCGTCGCCCTGTCCGATTCGAACCGACGGGGCATGGCCGAACGCCTGAGCCGCGGCCCGGCGACGGTCAAGCAGCTGGCCGAGCCGGCGGGGATGCGGCTGCCCTCGGCGGTGAAGCATCTGCGGATTCTGGAGGACAGCGGCATCGTCATGTCGCGCAAGGCGGGCCGCGCCCGCACCTACAGCCTGCAGCCCGCCGCCCTGGCCGTGATCGCCGACTGGGTGCGGGACCGAGAGGCCGCCCTGAACGCCGCCTTCGACCGCCTGGGGGCGGCGATGCGCGAGATCCCCGAGGAGGAATCGTGATCGACCATTCCACCTTCGTCGTCGAGCGCGAGCTGCCCGGCAGCCCCGCCCACGCCTTCCGCTTCTGGGCGGAGCCGGAGCTCAAGCGGCGCTGGACCGACTGCCACCCCGACTGGGCCGTGCTCGAGGACCTGTTCGACTTCCGGGTCGGCGGCATCGAGGCCAAGCGCTGGCGGATGCCCGACGGCCAGGAGATGACCTTCCGCGCCCATTATCTCGACATCGTCGCCGGGCAGCGGATCCTCTACGCCTATGAGATGAGCTTCGGCGGCCAGCGGGTCTCGGCCTCGCTGGCGACGGTCGAGCTGCTCCCGGCAGGGCCGCGGACCGCGATGAAGTTCACCGAGCAGGCGGCGTTCCTCGCCGGCGGCGACGCCGCCCGCCGCCAGCGCATCGGCGGCACCGAAGACGTCTTCGACCGGCTGGTCGAGACGATCCGGCAGGATCTCGCCAGCCGGCAGTAGACGCTCCGCAGAACTCATGCCGGCAAGCGTCCTGAACCGTCATTGCGAGGAGGCGAAGCCGACGAAGCAATCCAGGGGCCACGCCAAACGGCCCTGGATTGCTTCGCTGCGCTCGCAATGACGGTTCAGTTGAGCCTCGCCAATCCCTCACCGTCATCGCCAGGCCCGAAAGGGCGTGGCGATCCAGCCTATTGCCCGCCCGCGCCGGCCCAAGAACCAGTCGTTAACACAATGTTCATTGCGCGGGTCCGTGCGAATTGTTCATGATACGTTCCATGAAGGAGATACCACCCGATTTCGACGTTCAGGCCTATGGCCGCGGCTGCACCCTGCAGCAATGCGAGATGCTCTCGCGGCTGGCCGAGATCGGCATGCAACTGGCCGAGGCCGCCGGCGCTCGCGCCCTTGCCGCACAGGCCCCGGAGACTCGAGCTTCGGCTGAGGCTGAGGCGCAGCCCGCTGAGCCTCAGCCTGCGGCCGCGCCGGCTGCCGATCCCGGCCTCGCCTTCGCCCGATATGCCCATCTGGTGCGCCAGACCCTGGCCCAGCGCGCCCGCGCCGTGAAGGACCTCTGCGCCCGCGACGGCGGCCGCGAGACCCGCCGCGCCCGGCACCGGGAGGAGGTCGAGGACGTCATCATCCGCCTGATCGGGGCCGATCGTGGCACCGACCGCGACCGCTTTGCCGATATCAGGATGCAGCTCGACGCGGCGTTGGTCGAGCTCTATGGCGACCAGGATGACCCGGTCGAGGACCGCACGGTCCCGTCGGTCGTGGCCGGCTTGGTCTGCGGCCTCGGCCTGGTCCGACAGTGGCGTCGCCGGCAGCCGCGCTACGAGAACGGCCGCCCGGGCCTGCCGGCCGGCAGCCCGGCCGAGATCCGGGCCGAGCGCGCCCGCCGCCGGGCCGCGGTCGTCGCCATGACCGAACAGATCATCGCCGAGGTCGAGGACCCCGCCAGGGCCGCAGACCTCAAGGCCGGGCTGGCCGCCCGGCTGCAGGAATCCGACATCGACAGGCTGCTCGACACCGCCAGCACCGAGAAGGCCACGGTCCGCCTCTGCCGCTCCCTGGGCATCGACCTCGACTCCGATATCTTTTTCGAGAACGGCCCCGAGGTCCAGCCTGACAGCAGTTGACCGTCGCCGCCGCCCAAGCCGATGATTTCGGGCGAGATCACAGGCAGCGCCGCACCATCCTGATGCGATCGGACGACCCGATCCGGCCCGAACTCGTCCCGCTCCAGGCGTTCAGGACTGTGACGCGATCCGGCCTGCTGGGGCTGAGGCCAGGGCGATGTCCTGCGGCGCGTCCTGATGGTCGGCGGCTAGTACATGCGGAAAGCGCATCGTGACGTGCAGGCCGGGCGCATTGTCGGTCAGGGCCAGCGTCGCCCGGTGCAGCCGCGCCACCGCCGAGACCAGCGACAGGCCGAGGCCGGCGCCCGGGGCGCTGCGGCTGGCGTCGAGCCGGACGAAACGTTCAAGCACCCGGCCGCGCGCCTCCTCCGGGATGCCCGGGCCGGTGTCGCGGATCTCGAGCACGGCGCCGTCGCCGTCGCGCCGGACGTCAAGCGAGATCCGGCCGCCCTCCGGCGTGTATTTGATGGCGTTGTCCAGCAGGTTGGCCACGGCCTGGGCCAGCAGGTGGCTGTTGCCGGGCACGGTCACGCCCGGCTCGATCCCGATCGCCAGGGACTGGCCCTTGTCCTCGGCCACCGGGCCGTACAGGTCGCCGGCATCGGCGGCCAGCGCCGACAGGTCGATCGGGCTGAACCGGTCGCGCACCGCCCCAGCCTCGGCCAGGGCGATCTCCAAGAGCGCGTTGAAGGTCGCGAGGATGCCGTCGGCCTCGCGGATCGCATCCTCCATCGCCCGGCGGTAGCCGTCGGCGTCGGTCTCGCCCATCAGCGACACCTCGAGCCGGCTGCGCAGCCGCGAAATCGGGCTGCGCAGGTCGTGCGCGATGTTGTCGGCGACGCCGCGCATGCCGGTCATCAGCCCGTCGATCTGGTCGAGCATGGCGTTCAGGCTGGTGGCCAGCCGGTCGAACTCGTCGCGGTTGCCGCGCACCGGCATGCGCCGGGTCAGGTCGCCCTGCAGGATGTCCTCGGTGCCGCGGTTGATGCCCTCGATCCGGGCCAGCAGGCTGCGGCTCATCAGGATGCCGCCGGCGATGCCCAGCACGGCGGTCAGGATCAGGCCGCCGATCAGCGCGTCGGTCATCAGCTTGGTGAAGTCGGTGCGCTCGGTCATGTCGCGCCCGACCAGCAGATGGAAGCCGCCGGGCACGTCGACGGTGCGGGCCCGTGCCACCTGGGGCCTGGCGTCCTCGCCGACATCGGTCGCGACCAGGAAGTCGACCGTGTTCGGCGCGCCCCGGGCGATCGGCGGCCAGGACGACAGGTTGCCTTCGATCCGGTTGTAGTTGCGGTCGGCCAGCAGGTACAGCCCGCGCCGCCCCGGGGCGGCCTGGCTGCGCTCGCGGATGATGCGGATCAGCCCGAGCAGGGCGGACTGGCGATATTGCTCGGCGAGGCCGGTGATCTCGGCCTGGATGGTGTCGTCGGTCTGCGAGGCGATCACGCGCACCGTCTGCCAGTACACGAATCCCATCACGCCGGCGACGGACGCCCCGAACACCAGCATGTAGATGATCGCGTAGCGGAAGGTGGAGCTGCGGAGGACCCTAATCAGATGCACGGAGGCAATATCCCGCGCCGCGCACGGTCTGCAGCAGCGGCGCGTCGAAGTCGCGGTCGATCTTCTGCCGCAGCCGGCTGATATGGACGTCGATCACATTGGTCTGCGGATCGAAGTGATAGTTCCAGACATTCTCCAGCAGCATGGTCCGGGTCACCACCTGGCCGGAATGGCGCATCAGGTACTCCAGGATCTGGAACTCGCGCTGCTGCAGGTCGATCTTGCGGCCGGAGCGGGTGACGCTGCGCGACAGCAGATCCATCCGCAGGTCGCCGATCTGCAGCTCGGTCTGCGCCGCCGCGGGGGCGGCGCCGCGGCGCAGCAGCGCCTCCAGCCGGGCCAGCAGCTCGGTGAAGGCGTAGGGCTTGGTCAGGTAGTCGTCGCCGCCGGCGCGCAGGCCGCGCACCCGGTCGTCGACCTGGCCCATGGCGCTGAGGAACAGCACCGGGGTCTGGTTGCCGTTGCGCCGGATGGTCTCGACGATCAGCAGGCCGTCCATGCCCGGCAGCATGCGGTCGACGATCATCGCGTCATAGGTCTCGCTGGTCGCCAGGAACAGGCCCTGCGGCCCATCCGGCGCATGGTCCACGACGAATCCGCTCTCGCGCAATCCCTTGGTCAGGTATTGCGCGGCCTGGGCGTCGTCTTCGATCACGAGGATTCGCATGATCCGAACCTTACGACGAGGCGGGGCGGTTCGGAAATGACAAGCATGTCATGGCCGGCCCATGCTGCGGTTAGATTTTGTTGCCCGGTGCGGCGTTCGGGCGGGTCAGGATGTACAGGATCAGGATCGCGAAGAACGCGGCGACGATCCCGACCACCAGGTGCGAGTGCACCGCGAACGCCACGATCGCCAGGCTGGTGGCCAGGCTGACCACCGCCAGCAGCTTGGCCCAGGCCGGGATGGCGCCATGTCGTTCCCAGGCCTGCAGCGGCGGCCCGAAGCGGCGATGGGTCAACAGCCAGTTGTGCAGCCGCGGCGAGGATCGGGCGAAGGCCCACAACGCCAGGATCATGAAGATCGTGGTCGGCCACAGCGGCACGAACACCCCGATGATGCCGGCGATCACGCACAACGTGCCGAACACCTGCAGCAGCAGGCGCAGCGTGGTGGGGCCGATCAGCCCGACGCGGATCCGGTCAAACCGCGGCATGGCGCTTCGGCCGCCCCGGCAGGGCGGCGTCGAGGATCTCGGCCGGCACGCCCTGCACCGCGATCCGGCCCTCGGCCATCAACACGGCGGTGTCGGCCAGGCGCAGCAGCGCCGGGCGGTGGGTGATCACCAGTGTGGTGCGGCCGGCGGTCAGCCGCTCCAGCGCCTCGATCACCTGCGCCTCGGTGTCGCCGTCCAGCCCCTCGGTCGGCTCGTCCAGCACCAGGATCGGCGCGTCCTTCAGGATGCAGCGGGCCAGGGCGATGCGCCGCGCCTGGCCGCCGGAGACCTGGACCCCGGCCTCGCCGACCCAGGTGTCCAGGCCGCGCGGCAGGGATTCGGCCCAGGCCGAGAGGCCGGCGGCCTCGACCGCCGCCGCCAGCCGGTCGTCGCCGGCCTCAGGGTCGCCGATCAGCAGGTTGTCGCGGATCGTCCCGGCGAAGATCTGGCTGCGCTGCGACAGATAGGCGATGCGGCGCCAGATCTCGGCCTGCGGCAGGCGGCGCAGCTCGACGCCGCCCAGGGTAACTGTGCCCGCGTCCGGGTCGCGGAAGCGCAGGATCAGCGCGGCCAGCGTGCTCTTGCCGCTGCCGCTGGGGCCGACCAGGGCGATCCGGCGACCTTCCGGCAGCTCCAGGTCGATGTCGTGCAGCGCGGGCCGGTCGCCGGGCCGGTAGCGATAGGACACGCCGGACAGGACGATGCTGTTGCAGGCCGGGGCGGGGGCCGGCGCCTCCGGGTCGCGCACTAGCGGCGCCAGGCCGGCGAAATCGAGCAGCCGGCGGGCGGCGGCGCGGGTGCGGCCGAGATTCTGGAACGCGAGAGGCAGCGGCACCAGCGCGTCGAACAGGGCCAGCGCGCCCAGCATCATCAGCGCCACCGCCGGCCCCGGCAGCACCCCGGCGGCGACCCCGGCGACGCCGAGCGCCAGGATCGCCAGCGCCGCCAGCTGCCCGGCCAGGCCTGACAGCGCGGTCGAGATGCCGGACAGCCGCGCCATGCGCCGCTGCGCCGCCATCAGCTCTTCGTTCTCGGCCAGCACCGCCTCGGCGTGGCGGCCATCGGCCTGGTAGACTTTCAGCTCGGCCAGGCCTTGCACGCCCTCGACGATGCGGGTGCGCAGCCGCGCCGTGGCCAAGGCGATGGCCTTGCCGGCGGGGGCGCCGATCCGCTGCATTGCCCAGGGCAGGGCAAGCCCCACCAGAAGCGCCAGCGCCACCACGATCGCCGCCGCCGCCGGATCCAGCCACAGCAGCACGCCGCCGACCAGCAGCACCGCCAGCACGGCGACGACGGCGGGCACGATCACGCGCAGATAGATGGCGTCGAGGGAATCGACGTCGGCGGTCATACGGTTCAAGAGGTCGCCGCCGCGCTGCTCCTCCAGCCGCGCCGGGGCCAGCGGGATGGCGGCGCGGAACAGCCAGACGCGCAGCCCCGCCAGGAAGCGGAAGGTGGCGTCATGGGTCACCAGCCGTTCCGCATAGCGCGATCCGGTGCGCAGCACGGCCAGGCCGCGGATGCCGGCCGATGGGCTGGCGAAGTTGAAGGCGACGGCGGTCGCGGCCGCTGCGCCGGCCACAGCGGAGGCGGCGATGAACCAGCCGGACAGCACCAGCAGCCCGAGCCCCGACAGGGCGGTGACGATGGCCAGCAACAGGCCGAACGCCATCTTCCGCCGCTGCGGCCGCGCCAGGCGCAGGATGGCGAGGAGGGGGCGGTCACGACGATCCATCACGCGGCCTCCGCCTGCACCCGACCCTGATCGAGCAGGATCCGGCGGTCGGCGATCGCCATCGCCGCCGGGCTGTGCGTCGCCACCACCACGGTGCGGCCACGGGCCAGGCGGCGGATCGACTCCAGGATCTCGGCCTCGGTGTCACGGTCGAGCGAGGCGGTCGGCTCGTCCAGCAGCACCAGCGGCGCATTCTTCAGGAAGGCGCGGGCCAGGGCGACGCGCTGGGCCTGGCCGCCGGACAGGCCGACGCCGCGCTCGCCGACCGGGGTGTCGAGGCCCTGCGGCAGCGCCGCAGCGAATTCCGCCACCCGCGCTTCGGCGGCGGCGCGCTCGACCGCCGCATCGTCGGCCTCGGGCCGGCCCAGCCGGATGTTGTCGCGCAGCGTGCCGTGGAACAGCACCGGCGCCTGGCCGATCCAGGCGATGCGGCCGCGCAGCGCCTCCGGGTCGATCTCGGCCAGGTCAACGCCGTTGATCAGCACGCGCCCGGCATCCGGCCGGCGGAAGCCCAGCAGCAGCGACAGCAGGGTCGACTTGCCGGCGCCGCTCATGCCCACCAGGGCGATGTGGTCGCCCGGGGCGATCCGCAGGCTGACGCCGCGCACGGCGCTGCGGGTGCCACCGTCGAAGGCGACCGAGACATTCTCGAAGGCGATCTCGAGATCGCCCTGCGGCATTGGCCGGCCGCCGGCGGGGGTCTCGGCGGACCCATCCAGCAGCTCGGCCAGGCCCTCGGCGGCGCCGATCGCGGCCATCCGGTCGTGATAATAGGCGGCCAGCAGCCGCAGCGGCTGGAAGAAGTCGGGCGCCATCAGCAGCACGAACAGGCCGCTGAACAGGGTCAGATTCGGCGCGGTGCCCCAGCCGATATGGCCGAGCAGGCCGAGGCCGACATAGGTGGCGACGACGGCGACAGCGACCGAGGCGAAGAACTCCAGGCTGGCCGAGGACAGGAAGGCGATGCGCAGCACCCGCATGGTGCGGTCGCGGAAGGCGTCGGCGGCCAGGGCGATGTTGTCGACCTCGGCTTCCGCCCGGCCGAACAGCCGCAGCGTCGCCAGCCCCTGCAGCCGGTCGAGGAAATAGGCGCTCATCCGCGCCAGGGTGCGGAACTGCTTGCGGCTCTCATCGGCCGCCTTCATGCCGATCAGCGCCATCATCAGCGGCACGAACGGCCCGGCGACGGTCAGGATCACGCCGGACACCCAGTCGATCGGATAGACCGCGGCGAGGATCAGCAGCGGCAGGATCGAGGCCACCCGGCTCTGCGGCAGGAAGCGGGCGTAGTAGCCGTCCAGGGCCTCGACCCGCTCGATCAGGGTGACGGCCAGGTCGCCGGTCTGCCGCTCCGCCCGCCAGGCGGGGCCGAGGGCGTGGACACGGTCCAGGATCTGCCGCCTGAGGCGGGTCTTCACCTGGGTCGCCGCCACCGCGCCCAGCGCCTCCCAGGTCCAGGCGGCGCCGGCCCGCAGCAGCGCCGCGGCCAGCAGGGCGGCGAAAAGCGGCCACAGCCCGGCCAGTCCCGCGCCTTCCATCACCGCGCGTTGCAGGATCCAGGCGATCAGCCCGGCCTGGGCGACGCCGCACAGGCCCTGGGCGATCCCGGCCGCCGCGGTCAAGCCGATCGGCCGGCGCGCCAGCCCGGCCTGCCGCTTCAGCCAGCGGCCAGCGGCGCGGTCGTCGATCGGTCCGGTCGAGGACGGGCGAGGCGGAGTGGGGGCCAAGGGATCGGTGCTCCAGTGACTGCAGGCGAGGTAAGGCGCCGGCCCGGTCCGGTCAACGGCACGAAATGAAGCAGCTGTTTCGCGCCCAGCCGGGGGATCGGCCCTCAGACCATAGCGTCATCCAGAACGTCCTCCCCCTGTTCCTTCGGCCGAGCTCAGGCCGAGGTTTCATCTGCAACGGCTGGACGAAGCCGGGCCTTATGCCCGGCTCTTCGCCGCGATCTCGTAGACGTCGCGCGACAGGTCGGGCGCCGCCAGGATCCGGTCCAGCTCGGCCTTCATCGCCGCCTGCCGGCCCGGCTCGTGCCGTTGCCAGCGGCCCAGCGGCACCAGGATGCGCGCCGCCAGCTGCGGGTTTGGCCCGTTCAGCGCCAGCACCTGATCGGCCAGGAAGGCGTAGCCGGAGCCGTCAGCGGCGTGGAAGTGCAGCGGGTTGCCCATCGCCAGGCTGGAGATCAGCGCCCGCGCGCGGTTCGGGTTGCGCAGGGTGAAGGCCGGGTGCCGGGTCAGCGCCTTGATCGCGTCGAGCGTGCCGGGCAGGGCGGCGGTCGCCTGAAGCGCGAACCATTTGTCGACCACCAGCGGCTCGTCCTGCCACTTGGCGTAGAACGCCTCCAGCGCCTGCGCCCGTTCCGGGATGTCGCGGTCGCGCAGCACGGTCAGGGCCGCGAGCACGTCGGTCATGGTGCCGGCGGTCCGGGCCTGGGCCAGGACCAGGGCGGTCACCTCGGCATCGCCCTGGAGCAGGCCCAGGGCGGCCAAGCAGGCGTTCTTCAGCGCCCGCCGGCCGACCGCGGTGGCGGAAACGTCGAACGGTCCCTGGTCGTCATTGGCCTTGTACAAGGCCAGCAGCCGGTCGCGCAGCTCCGTGGCGATGGCCAGCCGCGCCGCCTCGCGCACCGCGTGGATGCCCTCGACGTCGATCACCGCCATCTGGTCGGCGAGGAAGGATTCGCTCGGCAGCGCCATCGTCTCGGCGATGAAGGCGGCATCGAGCGTCGGATCGTCCAGCAGCCGGCCGACGGCGGCGACGAAATCCGGATCCAGCCGCCATTCCCGACCTGCCTTGCGGGCGGCGACGCCCTCCAGCAGCAACTGCGCCGCCAGCTGCTGGCCGGCCTCCCAGCGGTTGAATGGGTCGCTGTCATGGGCGAACAGGAAGGCCAGCCGTTCGCGCGGCTGCGGCGCCAGCTTGACCGGGGCGGAGAAGCCGCGGAACAGCGACGGCACCGGCCGCTCGGCCAGCCCCTCGAAGACGAAGCGCTGGCGCGTCTCGGTCAGCGACAGCACCCGGGTGCCGGGCTTGGCCTCGGCCTCGCCGGCCAGCTGCACCGGCAGGTCGCGGCCCTGGCCGTCGAGCAGGCCGAGCGCGACCGGGATGTGCAGCGACTGCTTGTCCGGCTGGCCCGGTGTCGGCGCGGTCGACTGCGCCAGGGTCAGGCTGTAGCGGCCGTCGGCCCAGTCCTCCTCGACCGCGATCTCCGGCGTGCCGGCCTGGGCGTACCAGCGGCGGAATAATTTCAGGTCGACACCGCTGGCATCCTCCATCGCCGCGACGAAGTTTTCGCAGGTCGCGGCCTCGCCGTCATGGCGCTCGACATAGAGGTCGATGCCTTTCCGGTACCCTGCAGGCCCGAGCAGGGTGTGGATCATGCGGATGACCTCCGCCCCCTTCTCATAGACCGTCGGCGTGTAGAAGTTGTTGATCTCGATATAGCTCTCCGGCCGGATCGGATGGGCGATCGGGCCGGCATCCTCGGGGAACTGGATGGCGCGCAGGCGGCGGACATCGGCGATGCGCTGCACCGGCCGGCTGTTCAGATCGGCCGAGAACTCCTGGTCGCGGAAGACGGTCAGGCCTTCCTTCAGCGACAGCTGGAACCAGTCGCGGCAGGTGATGCGGTTGCCGGTCCAGTTGTGGAAATACTCGTGCGCCACCACGGATTCGACACGCTGGAAGTCGCCGTCGGTGGCGGTCTCGCGGCTGGCCAGGACCAGGGCCGTGTTGAAGATGTTGAGGCCCTTGTTCTCCATCGCCCCCATGTTGAAGTCGGAGACGGCGACGATCATGAACAGGTCGAGGTCGTATTCGAAGCCGTAGACCTGCTGGTCCCAGGCCATCGACGCCTTCAGCGACTGCATGGCGTGGCCGACCTTGGTCTCGTCGCCGCGGCGGGTGAAGATCTTGAGGTCGATCGGCCGGCCGGACCGGGTGGTGAAGCTGTCCTCGACCGCCACCAGGTCGCCGGCCACCAGTGCGAAGAGGTAAGATGGCTTGGGGAACGGGTCCTCCCACTTCGCCCAGTGCCGGCCGCCCTCGGCCTCGCCGGCGCCGACAGGATTTCCGTTCGACAGCAGCACCGGGACCTTCGCCTTGTCGGCGACGATGGTGGTTGTGTAGCGGGCCAGCACGTCCGGCCGGTCGAGATAGTAGGTGATGTGGCGGAAGCCCTCGGCCTCGCACTGCGTGCAGAAATTGCCGCCGGAGGTGTAGAGCCCCTGCAGCGAGGTGTTGTTCTGCGGCTCGATCTCGGTGGTGATCTCGAGGGTGAAGGACTGGGGCAGGCCGGGCAGGGTCAGGTGCTCGGCATCGACCGAATAGCGGTTGTCGCCCAGCGCCTCGCCGTCCAGCGCGACGCCGGTCAGCTTCAGGCCCTGGCCGTCCAGCACCAGCGGCGCCGCGGGGTCGGAGGTCGCCGGGTTGCGCCGCATGGTCAGGCGGGACCGCACGGTCGCCCCGTCCTCGCGCAGGTCGAAATGTAGGTCGACCGTGTCGATCAGGAAATCGGGCAGGCGGTAGTCGGCGAGGCGGATGGTGCGTGGGGCGCTGGTGGAATCGGTCATGGTCTCGATCGATCGCTGAGGCGGTTGATCCCGTTCTAAAGGGTTCCGGCAGTGGGCGGAAGGATGGGATGGCGCATCTCCCGGGCGCCGCGCCACAGATCCGATCGCCCGACCGGAACGGGCCGATATGTCGAGGCTGGAGTTCGCGGCAGGGCAGGATTATTGTCGGAGATAGAGATCGCCAGCACGGCCCCCGTTTCGGTCGGGCGGCGACGGCCCTATGCCGGTGGGCTGCGGGACCAGATAAATAAAGAACGATATATTTACCTGTAAAAATTGCGATTGAGGAGGAATGGATATGGCTAACCCGACCCCACCGGATCTCGACCTCAGCGACTATGTCATCGGCCCGGATGGACAGGGCGTGACCCTATATTGGTCTGAAGACAGCTCAGCGGCCAATATGATCATCACGCTTTTCTATCAAGTCCAGTATCTGTCATTTCAGGGGAAGATCGAGCAGATCGGATCTTACCACCATTGGTTCAGCACATATGACGGCTCATACGGGACAACCGATGCGGGGAAGTACGATCTTGTTCTGACGAACGGGGACGATCGGGTCGAAGGCGGGTATCGCTGGCCCCATAGCGTGTACGGCCTGGGCGGCGACGACGTCCTGATCGCCACGACCTTCCTGGACGGCGGGGACGGCAACGACGCGCTGACAGCGGCCGCCACCATGTATGGCGGCGCCGGCGACGATGTGCTGACGGGGCCTGGCCTCATGTCTGGCGGCGCCGGCAATGACCGGCTTGCCGGCGGTGTCGGCACCCAGACGCTCGACGGCGGCAGCGGCGTCGATGTGCTCAGCGGCGACGGCGACAACGATGTGCTCATCGGCGGCGGCGGTGCCGACCAGATCGATGGCGGGACCGGCGTCGACCGGGCGGATTACCTGGGCTCCGCGGTTGGCGTCACGGTCAACCTCGCGACCAATGCCAACAGTGGCGGTGACGCGGCCGGTGACGTGCTGACCGGGGTCGAGACCGTCGGTGGATCGAACTTCGCCGACAGCCTGACCGGCAGCACCGGCGCCAACACACTGTGGGGGCGCAACGGCAATGACGGGCTTTCCGGCGGTGCCGGCGCCGATTTCCTCTATGGTGAGGCCGGGGCCGACACGCTGCAGGGCGGCGACGGCGACGACTGGCTGATCGGCGGCGCCGGGGCCGATGTGCTGAACGGCGGCGCCGGCACCGATACCGCGAATTGCGGCGATGCCGCGGCGGCGGTGACGATCGACCTCCTGGCCGGCACCGCCACGAGCGGGGTGGCGACGGGAGACAGCTTCGTCAGCGTCGAGCAGGTGGTGGGCTCGGCCTTCGCCGACCAGCTCAAGGGCAATGGCGGCGCCAACGGGCTCTGGGGCCAAGCCGGAACCGACCGGCTCTACGGCGCCGGCGGCAACGACACGCTCGTCGGCGGCGACGGCAACGATGCGCTCTATGGCGAAGCCGGCGCCGATGCCTTGAACGGCGGCGAGGGGAACGATTCTCTCACCGGCGGGGCCGGGGCGGATGCGCTGTCCGGCGGCAACGGCATCGACGTTGCGCTGTACGATGCCGCGACGGCCGCGGTGACGATCAATCTGTCCACCGGCTCTGGGACCACCGGCGACGCCGCGGGCGACAGTTACAGCGGCGTCGAGAATGTGATTGGATCGGCCTATGCCGACACCATCACCGGCAACGCGACGGCCAATGCCTTCTGGGGCCTTGCGGGCAATGATTCACTGGTCGGGGGCGGCGGGGCCGACGCGCTGAAGGGTGGCGCCGGCACCGACCGCTTCGTCTACAAGGCGATCTCCGACAGCACCGTGGCGGCGGCCGGGCGCGATGGCATCAACGACTTCTCGCATGCCGAAGGCGATCGGATCGATCTGGCGGCCATCGATGCCGACGGCAATGCCGGCAACGGCAATACTGCCTTCACCTTCCTCGGCGGCGGTGCCTTCACCGGCGCCGGGCACGAGGTGCGGGTGGCGGCCAGCGGAGGGGCGCAGATCGTGCTGGCGGATCTGAACGGCGACAAGGTGGCCGACATGTCGATCGTCGTTGTCAGCGGCACCGTCTTGGTCGGTTCGGACTTCGTGCTCTGACGTACCAGGGCAGCGGGCGAGGGGCGCTCCCCTCGCCCGCTGCCCTATCCGAAGAACCCCGTCCGGTGCACCACCGCGGCCGAGACCCGGCGCACCAGGCCGTACAGCTGCCGCATCGGGCGGAAGATCCGCTCGTTCTCGAACTGGTAGTTCTGGCTCTCATCCGAGCGGTAGGTCGCGGCCTCGCCGAAATCGGCCACGGCGATGGTGTCCTCGGTCAGCGGGAAGATCTCCTCCAGCGAGGTCACTGCCGGCAGCACGTCGAGATGCAGCACCCGGGCGATCACCTGCTTCAGGGTCAGGTTGTGCCGGCTGGAGAATTCCGGGATCCGCATCGCCAGCAGGAAGATCTCCTGGATCAGCGCCAGGCGCACCGCGTGCAGCACGGCCAGCGCGTCGCGGCTGGCGGCGTCGACATGCGGCGCCTCCCCGGCCACGCTCTCCAGCCCGTCGCGCAGCAGGATGAAATCCTTGTGCAGGGCGCGGAAGACGCGGCTCTGCCGCTCATGCACCGGCATCGGCTCGAGATGGCCGGACAGCGCCACCATCCGGTCCGCCAGCTCGCGGTCGCCGGTGGCGGCGGCGCGGATGATCCAGGAGCCGGGGTCGAGCGCGTCGATATAGGACCGCATCGCCGCCGGGTTGCTGGCCGAGGCGCCGTAGGTGACGATGCCGATCAACTGCCGGAACCGCGGCGAGGCGGCGTAGAGCTCGCGGAACCGCTCCGGATCCTTGGCGATGGCGGCGCCGGCGCCGCCGACGCTGTTGGCCATGAGGCCCAGCTGCATCAGGATCGCGTTGTGCGGGATCGCGCGCAGCTGCGACGGCATGGCGTGGTCCAGCTCGCTCGGGTCCTCGTGCTGCCGCTTGGTGGCGCGGCTGCCGGAGGGGAACAGGAGGTTCGGGCCCAGCGCCTGCAGCAGCACGCCATAGTCGCGGCTCTCCATCAGCCGGACCTGGAACTCCTTCACCGTGGTGAAGAACTCGCGGATGTAGGAGGCCTCGTCGTAGAACGGATCATCCGCCACCTTGCCGTCCTGGGAGGTTTCGACCTCGGCCAGGATGTGTTCGAGGATGCGGGTGACCACGGCATAGGCCATGTCGGGATGGGCGAAGTACAAATACCCGTCGCCGCCCTGGAAGCTGACCTCCTGCTTGAAGCCGACGCCCTGGCTGGCCATGAAGGCCCGGGTCGCCGGCGGGTCGACATAGGACAGCCGGTCGGCGATGCCGCCGGGATGGCAGCCGCGGCCGATCGACTCGCCATGGGTGTCGAAGATCAGGAGCTGCACGTCCGGCAGCCCGGCCTTGGCGATCACCCGGATCAGCCGGAGGCGCAGCCGCTCGATCGACGCGCCGGCCGGTGTCTGGCCGAGATAACGGCCGGCGTCGGAGTATCCGGTCTGGACGCAGACCCGGCCACGGCGTTGGACATAGGCGCGATAGTGCGGGTTCTCCAGCAGCTGCTCGATGATCCGGCTGCCGTTTTCCAGCGCCTTCTCGGTCTCGAACAGCGGCGAGATGTCGACCATGCCGTCGACCCCGAACAGCCGGGCGTAGTAGAGGGCGGTCAGACAGGTCAGGGCGCTCTCGCTCTCCGCGATCAGGAAGCGGATCGGCGCCGACCGGTCGTTGTATTTCAGCATCTGCGCGAGCAGCATGAACAGGCGCTTGACCGAGGTGCGCTCCGACAGCAGCGAGCCGAAATTGACCGTCACCGGCTCGACCGCGTCGAGCAGCGCGTTCAGCCGGTCGAGATAGGATTGCCGGTAGCGCGGGTCGTTCGGGTCGGACACCATGCCGACCGCCTTGCGGATGGCATTGTGCACCTGGGTGGCATTGATCCGCACATGGGTGTGGGCGGCGCCCAGCCCATGCGTCGCCAGCTCGGCCCGCAGCAGGCAGAAGCGGCGCGACAGATCGGGGTCGTCGGTGCGCTCCAGCGCCCGGTCGACGATTGCGATCAGGCTGGCGGATTCGGTCAGGCGCAACGCCTGGCCGGCATGGATGCGCTGGCTGATGACGCGGATCTGCTCGCGTCCGGCGGCGGAGCCGGGATCGGCCACGGCGAAGGCGGCGACCTCGTCCCGGATCTGGGCGATGGCCAGCGCCACCCGGCTCTCCAGCAGGTCCAGCGTCTCCAGGAGGTCGGCGGCGCCGCGCGGCACCCCGGACCGGATCGCCCGCACCTCGGACAGATAGTGGTCGAGCTGGGCGGCCTGGACCAGCAGGCGCTTGTGCAGCGTATCGGTCCAGCGGATGTCGGACCGGCCGTCGAGGTCGTAGCCGACCCAGGAGGCCAGGGTGACCAGCCGCGGCGTCAGGCTGCGCCAATCCTCGGGATAGGCGTCGCGGGCGACGTCCAGCAGGATGCCCCAGGCCCGGCCCAGCGCGGCGCGGGCATTGGCGATGGCGTCGAGCGACAGCGCGTGCTCGCGCGCCAGGCTCAGATCCTCGTCCGGCCGGTGCTCGACCGCGGCGGCGCGGGCCAGCAGGGCGGCCCGGGCCTCGTCGCTCAGCGGCGTGCCGTCGGGGCTGCGGCCGACCGCCAGCACCGCCAGGTCGGCCATCAGGGCGCCGGACAGGTTGAAGGTCGGATGGGCGGTGAAGACGGCGCCGAAGGCCTCGCTCTCGACCCGCCGGCGGAAAGCGGCAAAGGGCACGGTGGCGCCCTCGGCGTCTTGCGCCAGGCGCCGGAACAGGGCGCGCAGCGTCGCGTCATTGGCCTCGGGCCCGGTCTCGCCGAGATAGCGGCCGAGACGGGCGGCGCGATGGCTGAAGCCCTCGATCGTCAGGTGGCCAATCAGCTCCTCGATGTCGCGATAGCCCAGCTTGCCGTCGGCCAGGCGCCGCGACAGCTCCAGCGCCAGATGCTGGATCGGGTTGGCGAAGGGATCCTCGCGCTGGGACTTCTCGTAGCGCTTCAGCAGCTGCGTCAGCTCACGGGCGAGGGGCGGGTCCTCCGGCCGAGGCGTGGCTGGGCGCGTATCCGGCATGGTGCATCCCCGTGCGGCAGCCGCGATGCTGCAACTGCGTTAAGCATCCATGTTGCGCTGCGAAGGGCTTGTCAATCGCTTTGGCGAAGGAAATCGGCCGGGAAACGACAGAACCGAAAGTGTCCGGTCCTTGAGCACACGCCGGCATTCCAGTCGGAATCCATAAAATCCAATGTGTTTCGGCTAAATCCTGAAGCAGAAAAAGAAGTGGCCCCGACGCGGGGGGAAGCGTCGGGGCCGTTCTTAAGCCTGGGTCGATCCGCTCGGAGGGGAGGGAGCGTTCGGCCCGGCTGACGGCTAAATCGATCCCATCGGAGGATCTTGGCGATGGCTGGGGGGACGAGCCATCGCCGGCCGCCCTATGGATTTGGTGGCGAATTCAAAATTGTCAAGCAACCGAAGGCGGGGTTCGAGGCTGCGGCGGGCCGTCGCAACGCATGGCTTCAATGCGCATCCGCATGGTCTTCGGCATGGCCGCGGTCGATCAGGTCGTATCCCCGCTTCAGCGCCGCGCCGGCGCCGATGATGCTGACGGCGAATACGCCGAGCCCGACCCGGTACAGCTCGGGCGAGGTCGCCGCGATCAGCCCGACCACGGCCAGCAGGCCGAGCAGGAAGGTCACCACGAAGCAGGAATCCGGCTCGCTCGGCAGGAAGGCGCCGCTCGGCCGATCCTCGCGGGCGTCGAAATGCTGCTTGATCAGCAGCATGACGACGCCGATGCAGGCGACGAACAGAGCGATGCCAAGCACATACAGGTCGTTGCTCTGCGCCCGGGCGGCGCTGATCAGCCCGAGCAGGGCGATGATGGCGGCCGCGGCGGCCGCATTCAGGCGTCTCATGGTCCGTGTGGTCCGATCGTCTCGCGGGCTGGGCCCCAATATCGATAGGACCCCGCCCGGCGACAAGACAGAGTGCAAGGCGGCGACAAAAAAACCTCCCCGCCGGAGCGGGGAGGTCCTGGGCCTCGCCGTCATTGCGAGGAGGCGAAGCCGACGAAGCAATCCAGGGGCCACGGCAAACGGCCCTGGATTGCCTCCCCCGGCTCAAGGCCGGGGTCGCAATGACGAATTATCAGTCAGTTACGCGTACTTCCTAAACCTCAAACTCCGATCTTGCCGCCGCCCTGCTTGGTGATCACCACCACCGAGGGGCGCGGGGGCATGCCGTCCTGGAAGTCCGGCCAGCGGGTCGACGGATCGGCGAAGGTGCTGGGGCGGCCGAATTCCGGCCATTCCTTGCCGCCTTCGCCCGGATGCTGCACCGCGACGAAGAAGGTGGCCAGGTCGGGGGTGATCTTCGGGCCGCACATCTCGGCGCCGACCGGGACGCGGAAGAACAGCTTGCCGGTGCCGCGGGCCTCGCCCTCGGTCTCAAGCCCCCAGATGCCGTCGGCGCGACCGCTGTATTTGAAGTTGTTGCCGTCGGTGGCGACCCACAGCCGGCCGTCGGCGTCGATCTCGCAATTGTCGGGCGACCCGAACCAGCCGTTCTTGCTGGTGCCGGGGTGGAAGGTGGCGCCGACCGCGGCCACGCTCGGGTCGCCGCACTTCACCAGCAGGTCCCAGGCGGCGGCGGTGGCGGTGTGGTCGCCATCGGCCGGGGTGATCTCGACGATGTGGCCGAACTTGTTCTCCGGCCGCGGGTTGGCGGCGTCGACCTGTTCGGCCTTGCGCTTGTCGTTGTTGGTCAGGATGACATAGACCTTGCCGTTCACCGGGTTCGGCTGCACGTCCTCCGGCCGGTCCATCTTGGTGGCGCCCAGCAGGTCGGCGGCTCGGCGGGTCTCGATCAGCACGTCGGCCTGGCTCTTGAAGCCGTTGGCCTCGGTCAGCGGGCCCTGGCCGAACACCACCGGCATCCAGGCGACCTTGCCGTCGGCGTCGAACTTGGCGACGTACAGCGTGCCCTGGTCCAGCAGGTCCATGTTCGCCTTGCGGTCGTTCGGGTTGAACGTGCCCGCGGTGACGAACTTGTACAGGTAGTCGAAGCGCTGGTCGTCGCCCATATAGACCACGACGCGGCCGTCCTTGGCGACGATGCTCTCGGCGCCTTCATGCTTGAAGCGGCCCAGCGCAGTGCGCTTCTTCGGGGTCGAGGTCGGGTCGGTCGGGTCGATCTCGATCACCCAGCCGAAGCGGTTGGCCTCGTTCGGCTCCTTGACCACGTCGAAGCGGTCGTGGTGCAGGCTCCAGCCGTACTCCGCCTCGCCCATGCCGTAGCGCTTGTAGTTGCGCGCCTCCGGATGGTCGTCCTTCAGCTCGCCGCCGAAATAGCCGTTGAAGTTCTCCTCGGCATGCACCGTGGTGCCCCAGGGGGTGGTGCCGCCGGCGCAGTTGTTGATGGTGCCGATCACCTTGGTGCCGGTCTTGTCGGCCGAGGTTTTCAGCCGGTCATGGCCCGCCGCCGGGCCGGTGACCAGGAACTCGGTCGAAAGCGCGGTGATGCGGCGGCCATAGGCGCTGTCGGGCACCACGGCCCATTTGCCGTCGGCGCCGCGCTTGATCTCGATCACCGACTGGCCATGCGCGGCCATCTCGATGTCGATCTGCTCCTTGCTCTGCTGCGACAGCTCGAACTCGCCCTTGGCGTCGGCGAGGCCGGGGAACATGATCGCGGCGTCGGTGTATTCGTGGTTCACCACCAGCAGGCCGTGGTCGCTCGAGCTCGAGCCGAGCGGCAGCGGCACATAGCCGATGTAGTCGTTGTTGTAGCCGAACTGCTTCTCCTGCGCCGCGGCAGTCTGCTTCTGCACGTCGAAGGCGGGCGCGCCCTTCACCACCGGGTCACCCCAGCGGATCAGGATATCGGCGTCGTAGCCCTTGGCCACATGGTGCTTGGCGTCGACGCCGGCCTCGAGCTCCTCGAAGACATAGCGCGAGGGCGCGGTGGCCTGTGCCGGGCGGCTGGACAGGAATGCGGCGGGACCGGCCACCGCACTGATCGCCGAGACGGCCAGGGCGCCGCGCAGCATGCCGCGCCGGCCGAAGCGGGCGTTGACGATGTCGCCCATGGTCGGGTTGTCGGAGGCGTTGCTGCTGCGGTCGTCCTGCTGCTCGTAGCGCTGAACGCGCGACAGGGTGGAATCCTGGTCCATCTCGGTCCCCTCTGGGCTGGCTGCCGTGGCGGCGGGCTTCGAATCCGGGGGGACCTTACCGATCTGTAATGTTTGATTTACTGCAGTTCGATGACGGTTCGATGAACGTCAGGGAAGCGGTGCGAGGCAGCGGCCCGGCCTACTCCTGGACGGCGCAGCTGGGGCCGACCCGCATGATCAGCGGCTGGCTCTTGAGCCCGGCCGAGCCGCTGGCCGCGGCCAGGGTGAAGCGGCAGGTGTGGGCCGTCGGGTTCAGGACCGCCGTGACGGCGACCCGGGCGCCGGCGGGCGGGTCGAGCACGACATGCGTGCTGGCGACCGCCGGGGCGTCGTAGCCGGTCACCACGCCGCCGACCGTCGTATGGGACGCGACGTAATACTGCCGGCCCTCGCGCAGCACCGAGGTCAGAATGACCGGGCCGGTGCGGATGGCGGAGGCCGTCGGCGCCGCGGCGGCGCCGGCATCGGCGTCGAGCAGGTGGATCGCGCCCGGGTCCGGTCCAGGCACCGTCACCTTCCATTCGCCTGCCGGGAGGCGGCCGTCGATGCAGGAGCCCTGCTCGTCGCAGAAATCATCCACCGGCACGGCGCCGGCTACGGTGGTGGCGGCGCCGGACAGCCGCCGCACCAGCAGTGCCGACCCGCCGACCACGGCGCGGGCGCGGTCGCCGCCGGGGGCCTGGACGAAGGTCCCGGGCGAGCGGAAGCGCAGCAGCAGCGGGTTCGGCGTCTGGTTCCACGCCGGGTTGGTGCGGACGAGGTCGCGCACCAGCACCGAGGCGCCGGTCGGGCCAGGCAGCAGCACCAGGTCGCGCCGCGTGCCCCAGACGATCTCGGAGGCATTGCCCTGGAAGCGGAACTGGCCGGTATAGGCGCACTGCGTCGCCGACACGCCCGAGGTCGCGCTGGACCCGGCGAACAGGAAGCGCGTGGTCAGGGCCAGGGGCAGCACATCGGGCGGGTTCTCCTCACCCCAGCTGCCCTGGCTCGGCCGGTAGTCGGCGGCGAAATGCGGCTGGCTCATGGTCGGCGCGTTGCCGGTCAGCGTCGACAGCGACCCATAGGGCGAGGGGTCGACCACCAGTGCATCGGCGCCGCGCGACAGCACGATGTTGCCGGCGTTGAGCTGCTGATGTGCGCTGATCAGGCCGCGGCACTGGCCGACCAGCCAGACCGCGCCGGGGCCGAAGCCGCTGCGGGCGTAGAAGTTGCCGGCGCCGGCGGCCAGCCAGCCGGGCGGCAGGGCGGTGCGGTCGATCGGCTGGGCCGCCACCGGCTCAGCCGCCGCCAGCGCCTGGAACAGCAGGGTGAAGTCGCCATTGGTCGGGGGCGCAGGCAGGGCCAGGCGGTTCAGCTCGGCCTTGGCCTGGGCCTTGTCCAGCGCCGCGGCCGGGCCGGCAAGGACGGCGTAGAGGGGCAGGGGATTGGCGTCCAGGGTCGGCGCCGGGTCGTCGGTGTCGCCGCCGACGAACATCCGGTCGTCCGGCGTCAGCCCGTAGACATAGCGGTAGAGGGACTGGTGCAGCCACGGCGTCATCCAGGTCTGGGCGACGCCGCGTTCGGTCATCGCGCGGCCGGCCAGGGCATAGGAGAGCACGGACAGCGGTCCGTATTGCCAGCCCTCGGCCCAGTCGCCGCCCGGCAGCGGCTGGCGCGCGCCCATGCCGCCGGCCATCACCTGGGCCCACATGGTGCTGGTGACGTAGGTCCACAGCGCGGTGCCGCTGCCCGGGCTGGCGGCGTCCATGGCGTCGGCATGGCCGATCGCGATCAGGGTGACCGCCAGCACGTGCCCGGCGTGATAGTTCGACCCGGCCTCGGCCCGCTGATAGGTGTCCGGGTCCTGGTGGAAGGCGATCCACTGGGCGAAGCGGGTGGCCGCCTTGGCCCGCAGCGCCGGGCTCAGGTCATTGTACAGCCAGTCGTAGCCGAGCGCGCCCCAGGCGCCATTGGTGCGCATCGAATAGCCGGAATCGCGCGCGGCGATGCCGAACGGCGTGGCCGGGCCCGTCAGGTTCGGATAGCGCGGCCCATTGGCGTCGCCGATGGTGTCCGCGTCGTCCAGCAGCGCCTGCCAGTATTTGATCGCGGTGTCGCGGTGCAGGGTCGAGCCGGTGGCGGCGCGGGCCACCAGGCAGGACTCCAACGCCTCGACCCAGCGGAAGCCCTGGTACTGGCCGCTGGCGTAGCTCGCGGGATTCAGCCGGGCGTCGGTGCATTTGGCGATGGCGCGGGCCACCGGGCTGCCGGGCACGGATTGCGCCGCTTGCCAGCTGGCGACCACCTGCGGCGTCAGCCAGATGCGGGGGTGCGGGCCGGTCGGGACCGCGGCGAAGGCGGGAAGGGAGAGCGCCAGCAGCGGCAGCAGGATCGCAACGATCCGTCGAAATCCGGGCATGGTGGTCCTCAATGGGTCGCACTATGCAGCGATGAAAACGGCGTCCCGGCCTGGCTCGATGCTCGGGGGACGACCTTGCGGCCCGCCATGGCCGGGTCGTCTCTCTAGGAATATTGATTTCGTCCATCACTGAATGAGACGATCTGCCCATAGAATGATGGGTGGTTGTGGCGGAATTCCGACTGACCGATCGGATCAGGGATCCGCGGGCGCCAGCCCGGCCAGCGCGGCACCGATCCCGCCACTGTCATCCGCCAGCGGGCATAGCAGCGCCGGCCGGCCGCCGAGCCGGGCCCCGACCGGCTGGGCTGCGGCGATCATCCGGGCGATCGCGGCGTCGGCCTCCGGCCCGCCCAGCGGCGTCCGGTCCAGCGGCTGATCGCCCGGATTGCCGCCCAGCGCCTCCTTCACCGCAGTGCCGGCCCACAGCACCCGCGGCGCCGGGCCGGACAGGTCGAGCATCAGCAGATGCGGCAGCATCGGCATGATCTCGACCGGGCTCAGCGCGTCGCGATGCGGCGGCCGGCCGCCCTCGGCACGGCCGTCCCACCAGCCCTGCAGTCGGTCGAACAGGGCGGTGGTCATCGGCTCAGAGCGTCGCCAGGGCGTCGCGGAAGGTGGCGGCGTCGACATTGCCGCCGGAGCAGACGATGACGACGCTGCGGATGTCGTCCGGGATCCGCCGCTCCAGCGTCGCCGCCAGGCCGATGGCGCCGCCGGGCTCCATCACCAGCTTTAGCGTGTCGAAGGCCACGGCCATGGCCCGCAGCACCGCGTCGTCCGGGGCGGTGACGCCGCCCGACAGCGTCTCGCGCGCGATCGAGAAGGTGATCTCGCCGGGGGTGGGGGATTGCAGCGCGTCGCAGATCGACCGCGCCGCAGGGTCGTTCTTCACGCGCTCGCCGGCCGCCAGCGACCGCCGCATGTCGTCCAGCGCCTCCGGTTCTGCCGAATAGATCCGCGTGCCCGGCAGCCGCGCCTTCACCGCCACCGAGATGCCGGAGACCAGGCCGCCGCCGCTGCAGCCGACCAGCACCGCGTCCGGGCGCACGCCCAGCTCGGCGCATTGCTCGGCGATCTCCAGGCCGATCGTGCCCTGGCCGGCGATGATGCCGGGGTCGTCATAGGGCTTTACCAGCGTGGCGCCGGTCTCGGCCTGGATCTTCGCCGCCACCACCTCGCGGTCCTCGCCGAAGCGGTCATAGGCGACCACCGTGGCGCCGTAGGATTCGGTGTTGCGCCGCTTGATCGCCGGGGCGTCGGCCGGCATCACGATCGTCGCCTTGATGCCGAACAGGCGGGCCGCCGCCGCCACGCCCTGGGCATGATTGCCGCTGGAGAAGGCGACCACGCCGCGGGCCCGGTCCGCCTCCGGGATCATGGCGATCCGGTTGTAGGCGCCGCGGAACTTGAAGGACCCAGTGCGCTGCAGCGGTTCGGCCTTGACCAGCACCTCGCGCCCGGCCCGGGCGTCGAGCAGCGGCGAACGCAGGAGCGGCGTGCGCACGGCCTGGCCGCGCAGACGGCCGGCGGCAGCCTCGATATCGGCGATGGAGACGATCATCGTTCTTTCTCAGCCAGTTACCGACGAAACTTAAACTTATTTATCAACTTTCTTGTCATTGCCGGGCTTGACCCGGCAATCCAGAAAATGTCGAGACCTTCTGGATGCCCGGGTCAAGCCCGGGCATGACATAGGGGGGAATGGCAGGCATCCCGTCGCGGCCATTCCTCACCAGGGCCATCCCTCAGCGCAGCAGATCCGCCTCCAGCGCCCCGGCCTGCGGCGCTTCGCCCAGGCGCAGGCGGTAGACTTGCGTGTTCTCCAGCACGCGCTGGACGTAGCTGCGCGTTTCCGGCAGCGGGATGGATTCGATCCAGTCCACCACCTGCTCCGGCGTCTTCGACGGTGTCGGCGCCCAGGTGTCGACCCGGCCGAAGCCGGCATTGTACGCGGCGATGGCCCGTGGCCAGTTGCCGTCATAGCGCTTGATCAGATCGGCCAGGTAGCGGCTGCCGAGGCGGAGATTGTGCACCGGGTCGCCGCTGAGCATGCCTGTGGTGTGGTCGATGCCGAGCGACTGGGCGACGTCGCGGGCGGTGCCCGGCCGCAGCTGCATCAGCCCGATCGCCCCGGCGCTGGACACGGCGGTGCTGTTGAACTCGCTCTCCTGCCGCGCCAGGCCCAGCACCAGGGCCGGCGGCAGGCCGCTCAGATCGTCCGGCAGCGGCACCAGCGGATAGGCGGCGTCGACCACCGTGAGGCCTTCCCGCGCCGCGGCCTTGCCGGCGCGGACGGCGACGAAGGGGTACTGCATCGACGTCGCCAGCGTCGCCAGCAGCCGGTTCTTCTCCGGCGTGTCGGCGTCAACCATCAGCTTGCGCAGGAACAGGTCGGCGCGGTCGCGCTGGCCGACGGCGTCGAGCAGCCGGGCGGCGCGGGCCAGGTCGCCGCCATAGGCCTCGACCGCCTGGGTGCTGGGCGTCGCCGACACCGGCAGGGCGGCGATGCTGGGCTGGTCGAGCTTGTCGGCGGCGAGCTGGCCGTAGAAGGTCAGCGTCTGCTTCGCCGCCATCCGGTACCAGTCCGCCGCCTTCTGCTTGTTGCCGGCCGCCTCATGCGCTCGCCCGGCCCAATAGGCGCCGCGGGCGAGGCTGATCGGCATCGAGACGTCGCCATACAGCTTCTCGAAATGCTCGACGGCGTCGTCCGGGCGATCGAGGAAGCGCAGGGCCAGCCAGCCGGCGAGGAAGTCCTTCTCGGCCCGGTCCACCGGATCGCTCTGCTCGCGCGCCGTGACCAGCTGATAGGCCTTGCGATACGACTGCTCGTCGAACAGGCGGCGGGCGATGATGTGCCGCTCCAGCCACCAGTCCCTGGCATGGGCCGAAGTCTTCGGCTGCTGCCCCAGCATCTCGATGGCGCCGGCCTCGTCGTCGTTGCGGCGGCGCCAGCGGGTGCGCTCGTACAGGATGCCCTCGTCCTGCAGCAGCTTCGCCGGCAGGGCGCGCACCGCGGCCGACGCGTCCGGCGTGCGCGCCATCAGCTTCAGCCGGGCATCGGCGAGGAGGCGCCGGTCGCCGGCGACGCGGGGCAGCATGCGGCGGGCCTCGTCCGTCCGCTCGGCCCAGAGCAGGGAGTCAAGCCGCGCCCAATGGTCGTCCGCGCTGAGCAGGTTGCCGAAGCGCCCCAGGAACTCGGTCTCCTGCCCGCCGGTCAGCGCGATGCCGCGCCAGGTGTCGCGGGCCCAGATCCGGGCGCGGATCGGATCGACCGTCTGCAGCGCCGTGCCGAGATGCAGCGCGCCCTCGGCGGTCAGCGGGGCGAAGGCGTCGAACCAGGCCACCACCGCGTCGGCCGGTAGCCCGTCCGGCATCGCCCGTTCGGCGCGGCGGCGCAGGGCCTGGACGTTCGGCCAGTCCGGGTTGCGGACGATGAAGGCGGCCAACTCCTCGAAGCCGGCGGTGCTGTCCGGCCGAGACAGGTCGGCCCAGGTCGCGAGCCGGCCGACCAGGGTGCTGGCCATCTGGGTCTCGACCGTCCTCACCACGTCCCAGGCATTGCGGTCGACGGCGAAGAACAGGGCCTGCGCCGCCTTGATCTCGGCCGGCGTGGCCGGCTGCGCCAGGGCCGGGACGGCGCTGACGAGCAGCAGCGCCGCGGCCGCCGCCAGCGCCCTGCGCTTGCCGGCCCGCACCACAGCCGCTATGACACTGCGTTCAGCACCCCAACGCCCACGGAAGCTTCCATGTTCAAGGGATCGATCGTCGCCCTGATTACGCCGTTCACCGAGAGCGGGGTGGACGATAAAGCCTTCCAGGGCTTCGTCGACTGGCAGATCCGCGAGGGCACCCAGGGCGTGGTGCCCTGCGGCACCACCGGCGAGTCCCCGACCTTGAGCCACCCCGAGCACGAGCGGGTGGTCGAGCTCTGCGTCGAGGTGGCGAAGGGCCGCGTCCCGGTGATCGCCGGCACCGGCTCGAACTCGACCGAGGAGGCGATCTCCCTGACCCGGCACGCGAAGAAGGCCGGTGCGGACGCCGCGCTGGTCGTCACGCCCTACTACAACAAGCCGACGCAGGAAGGTCTCTACCAGCATTACAGGGCCATCCATGACGCGGTCGATCTGCCGATCGTGATCTACAACATCCCCGGCCGCAGCGTCATCGACATGTCGATCGACACCATGGCCCGCCTGGCCGAGCTGCCGCGCATCGTCGGGGTCAAGGACGCGACCGCCGACCTGGTGCGGCCGCTGGCGACGCGGCTGCGGATCGGTCCCGAGTTCTGCCAGCTTTCCGGCGAGGATGCCACTGCTACGGCATTCCTGGCGCAGGGCGGCCATGGCTGCATCTCGGTCACCGCCAACGTCGCGCCGCGGCTCTGCGCCGAAATGCACGCCGCCTGGGCCGAGGGCAACCTGAAGCGGATGGAGGCATTGCGCGACCTGCTGATGCCGCTGCACCGGGCGCTGTTCCTGGAGACCAGCCCGGGTCCGGTGAAGTACGGCGCCAAGCTGCTCGGCCTGTCCGACGACCGGGTCCGGCTGCCGCTGGTGCCGCCGGGCGAGGCGACGCGGAATGCGGTGCGCGAGGCGATGGTCTTCGCCGGCCTGATCAATTAAGCGGAGAGAATTCGAACATCATGGCACAGCCGAAGACCCCCGGCCGCGTCGTCGCGCAGAACCGGCGGGCACGGCACGACTATTTCATCGACGAGAATGTCGAGGCCGGCATCGTCCTGGTCGGGACCGAGGTGAAATCGCTGCGCGAGGGCCGCGGCAACCTGCAGGACGCCTATGCCGGCGAGATGCAGGGCGAGCTGTACCTGTTCAACGCCCATATCCCGGAATACGGGCCGGCGCAGCGCTTCAACCACGAGCTGAAGCGGCCACGCAAGCTGCTGGTGCGCAAGCGCGAGCGGGACAAGCTGCTGGGGAAGGTGAAGCGGGACGGCATGACGCTGATCCCGCTGTCGATCTATTTCAATGCCCGCGGCTTCGCCAAGGTCGATCTCGGCCTGGCCCGGGGCAAGAAGGCACATGATAAGCGCGAGACCATCAAGGCCCGCGACTGGCAGCGCGAAAAAGCTCGCGTCCTGCGCGACCGCGGCTGATCGCGGCAGGCCGGTTCCCTCACGGGGAAACCGGCCTGGGCCACATCAAGCGGACCGGGCGTAGCTGCCGGCCTGCTGCACAGTCTCCTCGACGACGCCGTCATCGCCTTCGACCGCCGGGGCGGCCTGGGTGCGGTTCGGCGCGTTCATGCGCTGGATGTGCGGCGACAGCTCCATCAGCTCGACGAAGTTGTCGGCCTGACGGCGCAGCTCATCCGACACCATCGGCGGGCTCGACTTGATGGTCGACACCACGGTGACGCGGACGCCCTTGCGCTGGATCGCCTCGACCAGCCGCTTGAAGTCGCCGTCGCCGGAGAACAGCAGGATGTGGTCGGCCCGGTCGGCCATCTCCAGCGCGTCGATCGCCAGGTCGATGTCGACATTGCCCTTGACCCGGCGGCGGCCCTGGCTGTCGGTATACTCGCGCAGCGGCTTGGTCACCATGCTGTAACCGTTGTAGTCCAGCCAGTCGATCAGCGGCCGGATAGGCGAATATTCCTGATCCTCGATCAGCGTGGTGTAATAGAAGGCGCGGATCAGGCGACCCTTCTTGGCGAACAGGTCGAGCAGCCGGCGATAATCGATATCGAAACCAAGCGAACGGGCCGCGCCATACAGGTTGGCGCCATCAATGAAAATTGCGAGCCGTTCTTCCTTATAGAATATCATGTGCGTTCCTTCGCGGCAGGGGACAGGTTGACAGATTGGGTTCGCTACCCACTTTGCAAGGAGCGGTCAACGGTTCGCGACGAGGCTTGCGCATCCGCCGCATCTGCGCTACGTGGTCCGCCCTTCGGTATAACAAAGATGCGGCCGTTGCGTTGCATCCATCTTGTCACGATTCTATCGTCGTGGCTGTTTTCGTGCAGGAGCGGTAGCCCATGGCTCGCGTCACCGTCGAGGATTGCGTCCTCAAGATCCCCAACCGGTTCGATCTGGTGCTCGTGGCGGCCCAGCGCGCCCGCGACATTTCGTCCGGCGCCGCGCTGACCATCGACCGTGACGACGACAAGAACCCGGTGGTGGCGCTGCGCGAGATCGCCGACGAGACGGTCCCGCTGGAAGGCCTGCAGGAGGCCCTGGTCAAGGGCCATCAGAAGCTGGCCGAGATCGACGAGGCCGACGATGAGATCATCGAGCTGATGGCCGGCGAGGAGGAGTGGCTCAAGGCCGGCGTGGCGCCACAGAACCCGGCGGCCGGCGTCGGCTCGGACGAGGAGTCCACCTTCGGCATCGGAGTCGCCGATGACGATGCGGACGAGGACGAGGCCGAGGAAGACGACGGCCGCGGCGACCTGGAAATCGGCTCCTCCGAAGACGACATCTGATCTGCGCGGACCTTTCCGACATGGTGTCAGGCCGCCTGTCGGGAGATCGATGATGCGGCTTGACCGGTCGGGCGGAGACATGGCTGCCGCGCGCCAGCCGAATTTGATCCACAACGCGACGGATTTTGGTTCAATTTATGATCCGGGCGGGCGCTGGGTCGCTCGTCCGGGAGAATCGATGATGGATCGGTGGCGGGGCGCGGCATGATCCGCCAATACGAGCTGGTCGAGCGGGTCAAGGCCTACGATCCGTCGGCGGACGAGGACCTGATCAACCGCGCCTATGTCTATTCGATGAAGGCGCATGGCTCGCAGAAGCGCGCCTCCGGCGACCCCTATTTCGTCCATCCGATCGAGGTCGCCGGCATCCTGGCCGGCATGAAGCTCGACACCGGCTCGATCGTCACCGGCCTGCTGCACGACACGGTCGAGGACACGGGCGCGACGCTGAGCGAGCTCGAGGGCCTGTTCGGGCGTGAGACGGCGCAGCTGGTCGACGGCGTCACCAAGCTGTCGAAGCTGGAGCTGCAGAGCGACCAGTCCAAGCAGGCGGAGAATTTCCGCAAGCTGGTCCTGGCGATGTCCAAGGACATCCGCGTGCTGCTGGTCAAGCTGGCGGACCGGCTGCACAACATGCGCACCCTCGGCGCCTTCAACAACGAGGAGAAGCGGCGCCGGATCGCGCGCGAGACGCTGGAGATCTACGCGCCCCTCGCCGAGCGCATCGGCATGCACGGCATGCAGGAGGAGCTGGAGGACCTGGCCTTCGCCCAGCTCCACGCCGATGCGCGCGAGAGCATCGTCCGCCGCCTGGCCCAGCTGCGCGAGGAAGGCCAGGACGTCGTCTCGAAGATCATCGCCGAGCTGCAGCGGGTGCTGGACGAAGGGGGCCTCAAGGCCGCCGTCCTCGGCCGCGAGAAGCGCCCGTACTCGATCTGGCGCAAGATGCAGCGCAAGAACATGGCGTTCGAGCAGCTGACCGACATCATGGCCTTCCGGATCGTGGTCGAGACCGAGGGCGACTGCTACCACGCGCTGGGCCTGATTCATGGCCGCTACGCCTCGCTGCCCGGCCGCTTCAAGGACTATATCTCGACGCCGAAGCCGAACGGCTACCGGTCGCTGCACACCGCGGTGATCGGGCCGATGCGGCAGCGTATCGAGGTTCAGATCCGCACCGGCGACATGCAGGAGATCGCGGAGCTCGGCGTCGCCGCGCACTGGGCCTACAAGCAGGGCGACCGCAACCAGGACGGCACCCAGTACCGCTGGCTGCGCGACCTGCTCGACATTGTCGACCAGGCCCAGAAGCCCGAGGAGTTCCTCGAGCACACCAAGCTGGCCCTGTTCCAGGACCAGGTGTTCTGCTTCACCCCGAAGGGTGCGGTGATCGCCCTGCCGCAGGGCGCGACGCCGGTCGACTTCGCCTATGCCGTGCACAGCCAGATCGGCGACACCTGCGTCGGCGCGCGGGTCAACGGCCGCATGGTGACGCTGCGCCACCTGCTGCAGAACGGCGACCAGGTCGAGATCATCACCTCGAAGACCTCGACGCCGTCGCCGGAATGGGAACGCTTCGTCGCCACCGGCAAGGCGCGGGCCTGCATCCGGCGCTTCATCCGCGCCCAGCAGCATGACGAGCACGCCAAGCTCGGCCGGTCGATGCTGCAGGGCGTGTTCCGGCAGGAGGGCTACGAGTTCTCCGACAAGGCGCTGGAGGGCGTGCTCAAGATCTTCAAGGCCGCCCAGGCCGACGACATCCTGGCCAATGTCGGGGCCGGGGTGCTGGGCGCCCGCGACGTGTTCCACGCCGTGTTCCCGGGCCACCGCGCCCAGGTGCAGCAGGAGAAGGAGCGCTCGGGCAAGGTCGTGCCGCTGACCCGGGCGCGCAAGGCCGCGACCACCGGCGGGCCGGGCGCGATCCCGATCCGCGGGCTGATCCCGAACCTCGCCGTGCACTATGCCCGCTGCTGCCATCCGATCCCGGGCGACCGCATCGTCGGCATCGTCACCACCGGCAAGGGCGTGACCATCCACACCATCGACTGCGACACGCTGGAGAGCTTCTACAACGCGCCGGAGCGCTGGCTCGACGTCAGCTGGGACGCCGGCGCCGAGGCCGCCGAGGACCATGTCGGCCGGATCCAGGTGACGATCAGCAACGAGCCGGGCAGCCTCGGCACGCTGACCACGGTGATCGGCAAGAATGGCGGCAACATCACCAATCTCAAGATCACCAGCCGGTCGGTCGACTTCTTCGAGATCCTGATCGACATCGACGTCAAGGACGTCAAGCACCTGACCAACATCATCGCGGCCCTCCGCGCCATGCCTGTGATCAGCGCGGTGGACCGTGCCCGCAGCCGCTGACCGCCGGCCCGGCTCCGCCGGGCTGCGACCAATGTCGCCCTCACCGGCGATTGATTTCCAACCGCCGCCGGACCATACAAGGGCGCCATGAGCCAGCATCACAAGTCGGTCGAGATGTCGAAGAAGCAGGGTGGATGGGTCGAAACCATCCTGACCGTGGTCTATGCGATCGCGATCGCCTTCGGCATCCGCACCGTCGCGTTCGAGCCGTTCAACATCCCGTCCGGCTCGATGATCCCGACGCTGCTGGTCGGCGACTACCTGTTCGTGTCGAAGTACTCCTACGGCTACAGCGCCCAGACCATCGCCTTCGGTCTGCCGCTGTTCGACGGCCGGATCCTGGGCAGCCCGCCGGCCCGCGGCGACGTCGCCGTGTTCCGCAAGCCGAACGACACCTCGGTCGACTACGTCAAGCGCGTGATCGGCCTGCCCGGCGACCGAATCAAGCTCACGGCCGGCCGGCTCTACATCAACGGCCAGATGGTCGAGCGCCGCGAGATCGAGACCTATGGCGCGACCACCCAGTACGGCCAGCGCGTCGCCCTGCACCAGTACATCGAGACGCTGCCGGGCGCGGACGGCAACCCGCCGGTCGAGCACCGGATCCTGGAGATCAGCGACAACCAGCAATATGACGACACGCCGGAATACGACGTGCCGCCGGGCCACTATTTCATGATGGGCGACAACCGCGACAACAGCGCCGACAGCCGCGCCGATGTCGGCTTCGTCCCGGTCGAGAACTTCGTCGGCCGCGCCGAGTTCCTGTGGTTCAGCCTCGACGACGCCAGCTTCTGGCAGGTCTGGAAATGGCCGTTCGCGCTCCGCTTCAGCCGCATGTTCACGGGGATCCACTGACCGCCGGGACCGAAGAGGGCCTCGACGCGTTCGCCCGGCGGCTCGGCCACGGCTTCCGCGAGCCGATGCTGTTGGTCGAGGCCCTGACGCATCCCAGCGTCAGCGGCCAGAAGCGGCGCATCGCCCGGCACGGCTATGAGCGGCTGGAGTTCCTCGGCGACCGGGTGCTCGGCCTGGTCATCGCCGAGTGGCTGCTCGAGCGCTTCCCGAAGGAGGCCGAGGGCGCCATCGCCAAGCGCCATGTCGCCCTGGTGCGGCGCGAGGCGCTGGTCGAGGTGGCCCAGGCGATCGGCCTCGGCCGTCATCTCGTGCTGTCGCCGGGCGAGGAGGTGGTCGGCCGCGAGAACCCGACCATCCTGGCCGATGCCTGCGAGGCGGTGATCGGCGCGCTGTACCGCGACGGCGGGCTTGCCGTTGCGGCCGGCTTCATCCGCCAGGCCTGGGCCGGCTTCATCGACCGGCAGGCGGCGCCGCCGCAGGACCCGAAATCGGCGCTGCAGCAATGGGCGCTCGCCCGAGGCCTGAAGCTGCCGCGCTATGTCGAGGTGTCGCGCGGCGGCAGCGACCACCTGCCGGTCTTCGAGATCCGCGTCGAGATCGAAGGCCAGCCTGCCGCCACCGCCAGCGGCCCGTCGAAACGGGTGGCCGAGCGCGACGCCGCCGCCGCCCTCCTGCAAAGGCTCTCCCCATGACCGAAGACGCGACGCGCTGCGGGTTCGTCGCCCTGATCGGCGCCCCCAACGCAGGCAAGTCGACCCTGCTGAACACCCTGGTCGGCACCAAGGTCGCGATCGTCTCGCCGAAGGTGCAGACCACGCGCAGCCGGGTGCTCGGCATCCTCACCGAGGGCACCGCCCAGATCGTCTTCGTCGACACGCCCGGCATCTTCAAGCCGCGCCGGCGGCTCGACCGTGCCATGGTCGCCGCCGCCTGGGCCGGGGCCGCCGAAGGCGACCTGGTGCTGCTGCTGGTCGACGCCGCGCTGAAGGGCGTGCGCGAGGAGACCCGCGGCATCGTCGAAAAGCTGGCGCAGACCAAGCGCAAGGCGATCCTGATCCTGAACAAGATCGACGCCGTGCGGCACGAGGTTCTGCTGTCCCTGGCCGCCGACCTGAACGCCACCGGCGTGTTCACCGATACCTTCATGATCTCGGCCCTGACCGGCAGCGGCGTCGACGACCTGCGCCGTCACCTGGCCGCGCATCTGCCCGAGGGGCCGTGGCTGTTCCCGGAGGACCAGGTCTCGGACATGCCGATGCGCCTGCTGGCGGCCGAGATCACGCGCGAAAAGCTGTTCCTGCGGCTGCAGCAGGAACTGCCCTATGCGGTCGCGGTCGAGACCGAGAGCTGGGAGGAGCAGCCGGACGGCAGCGTCCGCATCTCCCAGATCATCTATGTCCAGCGCGACGGCCAGAAGGCGATCGTGCTCGGCCGCGGCGGCCAGATGATCAAGGCGATCGGCACCGCCGCCCGGCTGGAGCTGGAGGAGATCACCGAGCAGCGCGTGCATCTCGCGCTGTTCGTCAAGGTGCGCGAGAACTGGCTCGACGACCCGGCGCGGTACTCGGTCTGGGGCCTCGATTACGACGCGTAGGCTTCCATGTTCCTGTTTCGTGCTATACGATCGTCATGACCTTGGACGGGGCATGATGTGGACTGGCGCGACGACGGCATCGTCTTGACCATCCGCCCGCATGGCGAGGCGGCGCTGATCACCGGCGTGCTGACCCGCGGGCACGGCCGCCATCTCGGCGTGGTGCACGGCCAGCGCCGGCGCGCTCAGCTGCCGCCGGGCACGCTGATCTCGGCGCAGTGGCGCGGCCGGCTGGCGGACCATCTCGGCACCTGGACGCTCGAGGTCGACCGGACCCCGGCCGCGGCGATCATGGACGAGCCGCTGCGCCTGCTGGCCCTGGTCTCGGCCTGCGCCGTGCTCGACGCCGCCTTGGCCGAGCGGCAGCCGCTGCCGGCGGTCTATGACGGCACGCTCGCCTTCCTCGACACGCTGCCGACGCCACATTGGGACGCCGCCTATGTGCAGTGGGAGGTCGGGCTGCTCGGCGTGCTCGGCTTCGGCCTCGACGTCTCGCGCTGCGCCGTCACCGGCAGCAACGACCACCTCGCCTTCATCAGCCCGAAGACGGGCAGGGCGGTGTCGCTCTCCGCCGCCGGGCCGTATCGCGACCGGCTGCTGCCGCTGCCCGGCTTCCTGACCGGGCGCGAGCCGGCAGTCCCGGCCACGGTGGCCCAGGGGCTGGAGCTGACCGGCCACTTCTTCGACCGCCACCTCTTCGCCCAGGCCGGCCGCGCCCCGCCCGAAGCGCGGACCCGATTTGTCGAGGCGTACCGCCGAAGCGCGCTTCGGTCGGCCGCGCCGTTACGCTAGACTCCCGGACATGACCACCAAGCCTTCCGAGTCGATCCTGCCGGTGCCGCTGCATGACGCGCTGAGCACCCGTTATCTCAACTATGCGCTGTCGACCATCACCTCGCGCTCGCTGCCCGATGTCCGCGACGGGCTGAAGCCGGTGCATCGCCGTCTGCTCTACGCCATGCGGCAGCTGCGCCTGGCCTCGACCACGCCGCCGAAGAAATCGGCCCGCGTCGTCGGCGACGTCATCGGCCAGTACCACCCGCATGGCGACGCCTCGATCTACGATGCGCTGGTACGCATGGCGCAGGATTTCGCCCAGCGCTATCCGCTGGTCGACGGCCAGGGCAATTTCGGCAATATCGACGGCGATAACGCCGCGGCGATGCGATACACCGAGGCTCGGCTGACCGCCGTCGCCGAGGCGCTGCTGGAGGGCATCGACGACGACGCGGTCGATTTCCGCGAGACCTATGACGGCGAGGGGCGGGAGCCGGTGGTGCTGCCGGCCGCCTTCCCGAACCTGCTGGCCAATGGCAGCCAGGGCATCGCGGTCGGCATGGCGACCTCGATCCCGCCGCACAATGTCGGCGAGATCTGCGACGCGCTGCAGATGCTGATCAAGCGGCCCGCGGCCACGGTCGACGACCTGCTGACCGTGGTGAAGGGCCCGGACTTCCCGACCGGCGGCGAGCTGGTCGAATCAGCAGCGGCGATCCGCGAGGCCTATGCCACCGGCCGCGGCGCCTTCCGCATCCGCGCCCGCTGGGAGATCGAGAAGCAGCCGCTCGGCCTGTACCAGATCGTGGTCACCGAGATCCCGTACCAGGTGCAGAAGTCGCGGCTGATCGAGAAGCTGGCCGAGATCGTCACCGCCAAGAAGCTGTCGACGCTGGAGGATGTGCGCGACGAATCGGCCGAGGACGTGCGCATCGTCCTGGTGCCGAAGAGCCGCAACGTCGAAGCCGACATGCTGATGGAGCAGCTGTTCCGGCTGACCGAGCTGGAGACCCGCTTCAGCCTGAACATGAACGTGCTGGACGCCACCAACGTCCCGCGGGTCATGGGGCTGAGGGATGTCTGCCGCGCGTTCCTGGACCACCGGCACGAGGTGCTGGAGCGGCGGTCGCGCCACCGGCTGGCCAAGATCGAGCGGCGGCTGGAGATCCTTGGCGGCTACCTGATCGTCTTCCTCGACCTCGACGAGGTGATCCGCATCATCCGCGAGGAGGACGAGCCGAAGCAGGGGCTGATGGCGCGCTTCAGCCTGACCGAGCTGCAGGCCGACGCCATCCTCGACATGCGGCTGCGCAGCCTGCGCAAGCTCGAGGAGATGGAGATCCGGCGCGAGTTCGACGGGCTGTCGGGCGAGCGCGACGACCTCAAGGCGCTGCTGGCCGACGAGGGCAAGCGCTGGAAGGCGATCTCGACCGAGATCGGCCAGATCCGGAAGAAATTCGGCCAGGACACCGAGCTCGGCCGCCGCCGCACCAAGATCGGCGAGCCGCCCTCGGCCGTGGTGGTGTCGCTGGAGCCGCAGATCGAGCGCGAGCCGATCACCGTGTTCCTGTCGGAGAAGGGCTGGATCCGCGCCCTGCGCGGCCACGGCCTCGACCCGACCGAGATCAAATACAAGGACGGCGATTCCGAAGGCTTCGTGCTGCAGGCCGAGACCACCGACAAGATCCTGCTGTTCGGCAGCGACGGCCGCTTCTACACGCTGGGCGCCGACAAGCTGCCGCGCGGCCGCGGCTTCGGCGAGCCGGTCCGGATGATGGTCGACCTTGCCAACGATGCCGACATCGTCGCCCTGCTGGCCCATGTGCCCGGCCGCAAGCTGGTGCTGGCCTCGACCGACGGCCGCGGCTTCGTGGTGCCGGAAAGCGACGTTCTGGCCCAGACCCGGGCCGGCAAGCAGGTGCTGAACCTGAACGACGGCGCCAAGGCGGCGGTGTGCCGCCCGATCACGGGCGACACCGTGGCGGTGGTCGGCACCAACCGGCGCCTGTTGTGCTTCGCGCTGTCCGAGCTGCCGGAGATGTCGCGCGGCAAGGGCGTGACGCTGCAGAAGTACCATGGCGCCGCGCTGTCCGACCTGACCACCTTCAAGCGCGAGGAGGGGCTGATCTGGCAGATGGGCGGCGGCCGTACCCGCACCGAGCCGGAGATCCCGATCACCGCCCGCGGCCGCACCGGCAACCTGCCGCCGCGCGGCTTCCCGCAGACCAACAAGTTCTCTTGACCGCGGCCCTGCTCCCCCGTCTGTCATGCCCGGGCTTGACCCGGGCATCCAGAGGCTGTCGACATCTTCTGGATTGCCGGGTCAAGCCCGGCAATGACATGAAGGGGATCGGAAACGGCCGAAGACCGGCAACCGAGCCAATGGAGTCCTGACATGACCACCCGCACCCTTCCCCCGATGCTCTCTCTGTGGCGCGCCGACGGCCAGTCGGGTCTGCTGCGCGCTGCCGTGCTGGTGGTGCTGGGCACGGCGCTGATGGCGCTGTCGGCCAAGATCCAGGTGCCGTTCTACCCAGTGCCGATGACGTTGCAGTCCGGCGTGGTGCTGCTGATCGGCGGCGCCTATGGCTGGCGCCTCGGCGGCCTGACCATGCTGGCCTACATCGCCGAGGGTCTCGCAGGCCTTCCGGTCTTCGCCGGCCCGGTTGCCGGCCCGGCTTATCTCGCCGGCCCGACCGCGGGCTATCTGGTCGGCTTCGTGGTCTCGGCTGCGCTGATGGGCCTGGCGGTGGAGCGCGGCTGGACCCGCAGCCTCGCCGAGATGGCGGTGGCGGTGGCTGTCGCCTCGCTGATCCCCTTCGTCACCGGCGTGGCCTGGCTCGCGGTGCTGGTCGGCCCGGCGGCGGCGATCGACGTCGGCCTGGTGCCGTTCATCCCGGCGGCGATCCTCAAGGGCGCCCTGGCCGGCCTGCTGCTGGCTAAGATCGACGGCTTCGCCCAGCGTCGCGACGCCTGAGAACAAAAGGACGCGACGACGCAGAAGCGGCGTTGCGTCCCATCTCCGAGTTTCATTAGATGGCAGCGGCGCTGCGGCGGGCGAATCCGACGCGGCGAATCGTCTGGTCGTGCCCATCGAGGCGAAACAGGGGGAAGCGAGACATGAAGCGGCGGAATTTCATCGCGACCGCGGGGGTTGGCCTGGCGGCCGCGCCGCTGGCGGCACCGGCGATCGCGCAGGACAAGCCGGAGGTCAAGTGGCGCCTGGCGTCGAGCTTCCCCAAGTCGCTCGACACCATCTATGGCGGCGCCGACGTGCTGTCGAAGACACTGTCCGACCTGACCGACGGCAAGTTCCAGATCCAGGTCTTCCCCTCGGGCGAGCTGGTGCCCGGCCTGCAGGCGCTGGACGCCACACAGAACGGCACGGTCGAGGCGTCGCACACCGTCGCCTACTATTATGTTGGCAAGGACCCGACCTTCGCCATCGGCTCGTCGATCCCGTTCGGCCTCAACGCCCGCCAGCAGAACGCCTGGCTGTATCACGGCGGCGGCAACGACCTGCTGAACACCTTCTTCGCCAATTACGGCGTGGTCGGCTTCCCCGGCGGCAACACCGGCACCCAGATGGGCGGCTGGTTCCGCAACGAGGTCAAGTCGCTGGCCGACCTCAAGGGCCTGAAGATGCGCATCGCCGGCCTCGCGGGTCGCGTCGTGGAGAAGATCGGCGTGGTGCCGCAGCAGATCGCCGGCGGCGACATCTACCCGGCGCTGGAGCGGGGCACGATCGACGCCACCGAATGGGTCGGCCCTTATGACGACGAGAAGCTCGGCTTCTACCAGGTTGCCAAGTTCTACTACTACCCGGCCTTCTGGGAAGGCGGCCCGACCGTGCACTTCCTGTTCAACAAGGAGAAGTACGAGGCGCTGCCGGACAGCTACAAGAAGGCGCTGGCCGTGGCGACCGAGATCGCCAACTTCAACATGCTGGCGCTGTACGACGTGAAGAACATCGCGGCGATCCGCAGCCTGGTCGGCAAGGGCGTGCAGCTGCGCCCGCTGCCGCGCGACGTGCTCGACGCCGCCTATGTCGAATCCTTCAAGCTGTACGACGAGCTGTCGGCCTCGAACGCCAACTGGAAGGCGATCTACGAGCCCTGGAAGAAGTTCCGCGGCGAGGCCTATCAGTGGTTCCGCGTCGCCGAATACACCTATGACAGCTACGTCTACGCCCAGCAGGCGGCCGGCAAGTAAGCCAGCCCTCTGCTGAACCAATCAGGGCCGATCCTTTGTGGGACCGGCCCTTTTTGTTACTTGAAGTCCGGCGGCGGCAGTGGATCGCCGGGCTGCGTCGGGGCTGGCGCGGGCTGGCCGCCCGGGGCCGGCGGCGCGCCGAAATCCGGCGGCGGCGGGGTGCCGAAATCGGGTGCGGCTGGCGCGCCGAACGGGTTGGCGCCGTCGACGCCCGGCATCGGCACGTCGATGTGGATGCTGGCCGGGTCGACCTCGACCTGGCCCGACTTGTAATGCGTCACCAGCCCCGGGAAGGCGATGACGATCGCGACCATCAGGACCTGGATCACCACGAAGGGGATCGCGCCCATGTAGATCTGGCCCGTCGTCACCGGCGTGATGGTGCGGCCGGTGACCTTGTCGCGATAGGCCCGCGTCGGCGCCACCGAGCGCAGGTAGAACAGCGAGAAGCCGAACGGCGGGTGCATAAAGGAGGTCTGCATGTTGACCGCCAGCAGCACACCGAACCAGATCAGGTCGATGCCGAGGCTCGCGGCCACCGGGCCCAGCAGCGGCACGATGATGAAGGCCAGCTCGAAATAGTCGAGGAAGAAGGCCAGCACGAAGACCAGTATGTTGGCGACGATCAGGAAGCCGATGACGCCGCCCGGCACCGAGGTCATCAGGTGCTCGACCCAGACGTGGCCGTTGAGGCCGTAGAAGGTCAGCGAGAAGACGCGGGCGCCGAGCAGGATGAACAGCACGAAGGCGGACAGTTTGGTCGTGGTGTCCAGCGCCTGGCGGATCATGGTCATGTTCAGGCGCCGGTTGATCCCCGCCAGGATCAGCGAGCCGACGGCTCCCATGGCGCCGCCTTCGGTCGGCGTGGCGATGCCGAGGAAGATGGTGCCCAGCACCAGGAAGATCAGCACCAGCGGCGGGATCAGCGAAGTGACCACCTTGCCGGCCAGCGCCAGGCCGCGCAGCGTCCGCGCTTCCGGCGGCAGCGCCGGCGCGCTGTTCGGCCGGATGATCGTCATGATCAGGATGTAGCCGGCGTAGAGCCCGGTCAGCACCAGACCCGGCAGAAGTGCCCCTTCATACATGTCGCCGACCGAGCGGCCGAGCTGATCGGCCATGATGATCAGCACCAGGCTGGGCGGGATGATCTGGGCCAGCGTGCCGGAAGCCGCGATGACGCCCGAGGCGAGCGACCGGTCATAGCCGTAGCGCAGCATGATCGGCAGCGAGATCAGCCCCATCGAGATCACCGAGGCGGCGACCACGCCGGTGGTGGCGGCGAGAAGGGCGCCGACGAAGATCACCGCATAGGCCAGACCGCCGCGGACCGGGCCGAACAGCTGGCCGATCGTGTCCAGCAGGTCCTCGGCCATGCCGCTGCGTTCGAGGATCAGCCCCATGAAGGTGAAGAACGGCACGGCCAACAGCGTCTCGTTCGACATCTGCTGGTAGAACCGGTCCGGGATCGCCCCGATCAGGTTGAACTGCAGCACGCCGAGCTCGACCCCGATCAGGTAGAAGACGAAGCCGACGGCGGCGAGGGAGAAGGCGACCGAGTAGCCGAGCAGCAGCACGACCACCAGCGAGGCGAACATGAGCGGCGCCATGTTCTCGATCAGGAACTGCGTCATGCGGACGGGCTTTCAGGAGCTGGTGGGCCGGTTCAGAGCGGGTCGGCTTCGTGGTCGTGCGCCGGCACGATGTCGGGGATGCGTCCCGACAGGATGGCCAGCCGCTTGATCAGCTCCGACAGGCCCTGCAGCGCCAGCAGGGCGAAACCGGCCGGAATCAGGGCCCAGACCGGCCAGCGGATCAGGCCGCCCGCATCGCCCGAGGTCTCGCCGCTGACGTATTTGTCCACCACCACCGGCCAGGTGATCAGGATCGCCACGACGCAGAAGGGCAGCAGGAAGAACAGGGTGCCGAAGATCTCGATCCAGATCTGAGTGCGGCGCGAGCAGCGGCCGTAGATGATGTCGACCTTGACGTGCTCGCCCCGCAGTAGCGTGTAGCCCGCGGCCAGCAGGAAGACGGCGGAGAACAGGTACCATTGCAGCTCCAGCCAGGCGTTGGAGCTGATCGAGAAGGCTTTCCGCAGGATGGCGTTGCCGGCGCTGACCAGGATGGCGACGAGCACGAGCCAGGAGACGGTCCGCCCGACCCAGCCATTCACCGCGTCGATGACGCGGCTGGCACCCAGCAAAGCCCCCATCTGACCTCCCCGATTCTTGTACGCGTCAGCGCCGTTGATTGGATCGATGCAATTCGCCGCTGCGAGATATCAGCTTTTGGAAGCAAGACCAAGCTGTTCGGGCACTGCTTTTCTGTCGTCATGGCGAGGAGCGCAGCGACGTGGCCATCCAGGGGGGAGGCCGATGCCGCTGATGAGGTGGACGGCCCCCGAACGGCATCAGTGTGCCAGGATGAGGCTGTCAAAGATCTCATCGAAGGAGGCCGTCCGTGGTCGAGATTACG
>Ga0102590_1001225_pt1 | contig 40726 bp, 19 predicted proteins | sample AraplaMF_Col_mMF_FD_76859 | JGI IMG/M metagenome (GOLD analysis project Ga0102590, IMG submission 76859) | Arabidopsis root microbial communities from the University of North Carolina, USA - plate scrape MF_Col_mMF | ecosystem: Host-associated > Plants > Roots > Endosphere | place: USA... | reverse complement strand
GTAGTTGGGAGATGATGGGCTGTCCGGTAAAAAAGCTATTTTTGGCCATGGTTTAATTTTTTGTGTGGTAACTGAAAACTAAACCAAAAAAAGAAAGGAGGTCCTAAAAAACCTCCTTTCTTATGCCCATTTTCCTGATTTTTCCCCGGACAACAGTGAATGTAAAATTCTAAATCATAAACCGACGAAGGAGGTTCATAGAGACCATTGAAAAGACCTTATGAACGAGATAAATGTAAAAGTAGAATGCCGGGGATATAAGCCTGTATTTGGAATCTCGGCACTCTACTTTTACATTTTAAATTTTACATTTATGATTTTACATTCTCTTTGGTCAGCCCCTTACATTTATCATTTAACATTCTTACGGCGCGGTCATTTCCTGAATGGCGGCACTGGCCATATTGGCCTGGGCATCCAGATGGGCGGCGGTTTTCCGGTCCTTTATGGATTGCAGAACAGGTACAAAGCGGCCCTGCAGATGGTAAGGTTTGTAATCACGCACATGTTTCAGCGCTTTTTCAAAGTTGGCAGTGAACGTAGCATTATCGTTGGTTTGTTCCAGCAGTTTCAGATAGCCTGCCACCACGCGGGATTTCATATTCGTGAACATATTGTCCAGCGTGCGGCTGAAAAAGTCCAGCTTCGTGGTATCGCCCGACATTACATATACCGCAGCCAGCGCCCAGTTTAAATAATCCTTACTGTCTTTTTCCAGCATGGCGGCATAACGTTTTGCCTCCGGCATATTCGCGGCTGCCATAGCGCTTATCGCTGCTGCCTCTACGCCATAGGAACGGCTGTTTATTTTTTCCCGGAACAGGGCCATGTACGATGTGTCCTTCAATCTGCCAATGGCTTTGATAGCTGCAGCCTGTACCAGGGTAAAACTGTCGGTACGGGCCAGGTTCAGTAATACCGGCAGCGCAGCCGCTTTTACTTCAGGGTTCTGCATGTTCAGCGAATCCATGGCCCTGATGCGCAGGCGGAAGAACTTATCTTTACAGGCGGCTATCAAAATATCGCGTGCAGCTGCATCCTGCTGTGCGGCAGCTGCTTTTTGAATGGCTTCCAGGCGGTCCATATACAGGGGTGCATGAAAATACTGGTAGGCATATTCCTGCAGGGACTTATGATCTGTTTTTACTGCGATCAATACTTTATCTGCATCTACATTCACCAGCTCAGGACGGGAGGGCAAAGCAAAGCGGAAGGTATCCGCTTTTTGCTTCATCCATACTTCGTGGCGTTCTTTTTTCCCGTTAGTATATGTATCAATGGCGAAAGGAAGCGTAAATATTTTATCGGTTTGCGTTTGCTGCACATACACGGTTTGCGTTTGCGTAGCTGCGTCCCAGTTATACTGAATGTCAAGGTAAGGATGCCCGCTGCCATAGTACCATTGGTTAAAGAACCAGTTAAGATCGCGGCCGCTGGCTTCTTCCAGGGCTAAACGCAGCTGCTGCGCCTCTCCTGTTTTAAAGGCATTCTGCGTAAGGTATAAGTGCAGGCCTTTGTAAAACGCTTCCTTACCCAGGTAGTTGCGCAGCATGTGCAGAATGCGGCCGCCTTTCTGATAAGTAACGCGGTCTATCACATCCTCCTGTGTATCGTAATAAAAACGCACCAGGTTCTTTTGCTCATCTGCCGGGCCGCCATCCAGGTATATTTCCAGCGCATTGTTGTTGGTATAATCGCCGGCATCGCGACCGTATTTGTATTCCTGCCACAGGGTTTCACTGTAGTTGGCAAAAGATTCATTCACGGTAAGGTTGCTCCAGCTTTCTGTGGTTACATAATCGCCAAACCACTGGTGAAACAGCTCATGTACAATGTTGCCGTCCCAAACACGGTCATCGATCAGCTGCCGGTCGTTCTGGTAAGTGAAATCGCCATGTACCGTGGCAGTAGTGTTTTCCATGGCGCCGCTCACAAAATCCCGCACAACGATCTGCGCATATTTATTCCAGGGATAATCTACCCCCAGGGTATTGGAAATAAAGGTCATCATCTCCGGAGTGTTGGCAAACAGCTTTTTTGCATACGGCGCCTGCGCCGGCTCCACATAATAGCTTACTTCCTTATTCTTCCATTTGTCTTTGTAGATGTAATACCTACCGGTGGTCATCATTACCAGGTAAGGCGCATGCAGCTGCTCCATTTTCCAGGTATCTGTACGGGTGCCATCGCCATTGGAATGCTGTGCCGCTAAACGGCCGTTGGAGAGGGTTGTATAAGCAGCGGGTACCGTCATCCGGATCTCTGTGGTCATCTTTTGATTGGGTTTATCGATGGTGGGAAACCAGGCGGAGGATGCTTCTGTTTCGCCCTGGGTCCAGATCTGTACCGGCTTTCCGGGGATAGTGCTATCCGGGTTGGTGAAATATAAACCACGGGCGCTGGTAATGGCGCTGCTGCCCTGCGATTTAACCAATGCCGGCTGTGCGGTATAGGCGATATAGATGGTATACTTTTCTCCGGGGCGGTAAGGCTTATCCAGCTTTATGTGCAATTGAGCGCTGTCGTAAATATATTTTAAGGGTTGCTTTTTGCCGCCTTTTACCAAGGCCAGCTCGTGGATGAGCATATTCTTTGCATCCAGCGTAAGCGAATCCAGGGTATAAGCATACGGCTGCAAGGTGATCCAGGCCTTGCCAAACAGCAGCTCTTTGCGATTGTCAAAACTTACTTCCAGCTCTGTATGCACCAGGCTGTTGATCTTTGGAGCCGTTTCCCGGTAAACACCCGGCTGCTGGGCCTTAACAGACAACATGATAAGAAGAAAAAGGACCGTTATTATAAGGAATTGTTTGTTCATCCGTTGGCATTTAATGTGCCCACAAAGCTAGGATGGCGCATTGGCACAGAATAGTACGTTATTGCGGTTTTGTTACTATCTTGCTATTGGTACCTTTATTCATTACCAGCCATACGCATTTATGAGCCGAAGTATCTTACACCAGGGGGATTATTATGGCAACATTCAGAAGAAAGTGCAAACCAAAGGAGTGATCCTTACTTTAAGCAACTACCCCATTCACACTACGTTGCCCGATCATTTTCATGAAAACAGCTATCTCTGTTATGTGCAGCATGGCAGCTACCAGGAACAATCAGTGTCCGGTAAGCTGATCTGTGAGCAGGAAGATATTGTTTTTCACCCCGCAGGTATTGCGCATAGCAACGCATTTCCTGTGGCTGCTGCCAGCTGCTTTAATATAGAAATAGATGCAGCCTGGCTCAGTAAATTTGAAGCAGGGCCCTTTACCCTTACTAAAATTGCCCGCTTAAAAAGCACGGCGTTAAAACTGCTGATCCATAAAATGCAGGCGGAGTTCCAGCAATACCATGCCTGGTCTAACCTGATGATAGAAGGCCTTACGCTGGAATGCATGGCCCTGTTCATGCGGGAAAAAGCATTGCATAATGATGTGCCCAACTGGCTGCGCATGGTAAAAGAAATACTGCATGAACAGCAGGAACCGGTGGCCCTGGCAGAGTTATCGGCCGTTACGCAAATGAGCCCCTTTCATATTGTGCGGGCGTTTAAGAAAGCGTATGGCGTAAGTATCGGTGAATATGTAAACCAACTAAAGACAGACCGCGCCTGCACGCTATTACGGCATACGCAGCAGAACCTGGCGCAGATCGCGGCGGAGTGCAATTTCGCGGATCAAAGCCATTTCGGGCGCATCTTCAAAAAAATTACCGGCCTTACACCGCTGCAATACAGGAAAGCAACTGCGTAGGCCGGCGTGTAAAAGGGAAGCTTAAAACAATGTGAAAGGTTCGTTATGAAATGGCTACCTGCTGCTCCAGGAACTGCCAGTTGAAATATTGTTGTGCATTAAAATAGCAGATGTCCTGCACCACCTTACCTACCCAGGGCAGATCATTTGGAAGCTCTCCGCTTTCAATTTCCTGGCCAAACAGCTCACATACTATCCGGCGGAAATATTCATGACGTGGGTAAGACAAAAAGCTGCGCGAATCCGTGAGCATACCTACAAAACGGCTCAGCAAACCCATATTGGATAAGGCATTCAGCTGTTTGATCATACCATCCTTCTGATCCAGGAACCACCAGGCAGAACCAAATTGCACTTTACCTGCAACGGAACCATCATTGAAATTACCGGTCATAGTGGCCAGCAGCTCATTATCGGATGGGTTCAAATTGTACAGGATGGTTTTAGCCAGCTTATCCTGGCTATCCAAACGATCCAGGAACTTAGCCAGGGCGCGTGCCTGTGAAAAATCTCCAATGGAATCCCAGCCGGTATCAGGCCCCAGCTGGCGCAGCATGCGGGAGTTGTTATTACGCAGGGCGCCCAGGTGGTATTGCTGCACCCAGCCTTTTTCCCAGTCCCACTCTGCCAGCTCCAGCAACAATGCGGACCTGAACTTGCGGTTCTCCTCCCGTGACAATGCAGCGCCGCCTCTTATTTTTTTGAAGATGGCTGCTATTTCCGCAGCGGTAAAATCATCTGCATAAATTTCTTCAATACCATGGTCTGATACGGAGCAGCCGTTCGCGGCAAAGAAATCGTGCCGGTTACGCAGCGCATCCAGCAGATCCTGGTAGGTGCTGATAGTAATATCAGCAACCTTTCCCAGCTTTTCCAGGTATTGGTTATATTTTACCGGATCATCCACATTCATAGATGCATCCGGACGGAATGCAGGCAGGATAGGGATCTCAAAGCCTTCTTTCTTCAGCTGCTGATGGTATTCCAGCGTATCCACCGGATCGTCTGTAGTACATACCAGCGCTACTTTCATTTTGCGCAGCAGGTTGCGTACGGAGAAATCAGGACTCTGCAGCTTTTCTGTACACTCGCCATAGATCCTGGCAGCAGAGGATGGATTGAGGACCTCGTTCACATCAAAATAACGCTGCAGCTCCAGGTGCGTCCAGTGGTAAAGCGGGTTGCGTAAGGTATAAGGTACGGTGGCGGCCCATTGCTCAAACTTTTCCCAATCCGATCTATTACCGGTGCAGTAACTTTCATGCACGCCATTGGTACGCATAGCCCTCCACTTATAGTGATCGCCATATAGCCAAGCCTGTGTTAAATTCTCGAACTGCATATCCGCTGCTATTTGTGCGGGCGGCAGGTGGCAGTGGTAATCGATCACCGGCATTTCTTTCGCATACTCATGGTATAAACGCTGAGCAGTGGCTGTGTTCAATAAGAAATGCTCATCCAGGAACTTTTTCATACTTTATTAATTTATACACTCATCTTAACATGATTAACTTTTTTCAGCAGGCTGCCCGGGCCTTCCTGTAACAGGGCGGAGAGCATGTTGGTAACGGCGGTGGCAAAACCTTTCAGCTCTGTAAGATCGGTACCCCACAACGCAGTATTGCTTAACACCGTTCTTACCAGCACGGCAGGTTCCAGGCGTTTCCACTGGGCATGGTACCAGCCCGCATGATCGTCTGTTATCGTATATACCTGGCCGTTTGCGGTGCCTTTGTACTCCCCTTCTGTAGTTTGCTCACTGCGCATGAACAGCAAGTAAGCTGCAAAGCCCAGCGCCATCAGCTGCGGCGCTTCCTGCGTGCGGCTGTAATGGCGCAGCAATACGGGCACATTACGCATTTTCATTTTGGAAGTGTATTGCATGGTGATGCTGATCCACTGATGCGCGAGGTGCGGATTACGGAAGCGGTCCAGCACACTATGTGCAAACTGTGTAGCGGCTGCAGCCGTAATATAAATATCCGTGATAGCGGGCACCATTTCCTGTAACATGAGCGTGGCAATGGCGGCTTCCAGATCCGCATCTTCCATGCCCTGGCGTACGGTAACAAAACCAGCCAGTACCGCCAGTCCGCAGCTAAAAGTATGGGTACCGTTCAGGAGGCGCAGCTTCAGCTCCCGGAATACATTGATGTCTGGCGCCAGCACTACACCGCTGTCTGCTTCGCTGAAGCTTAAACGTTGCTTTACCAGCCCGCTGCCGGTTTCAATGGCCCATAAACGGTAGGCTTCCGCCATGATCATGAGGTCATCTTTATAACCCAGCTCCTGCTGCATGGCCTCCTGCTCTTTTGCGGGTAATGCGCCGGGTACAATACGGTCTACCAGCGAGCTGCAGAAATAATTTGACTGCGCTACCCAGCTGATAAAGGCCTCCGGTAAACTGTTACGGGTGGCCAGCTCCAATACTATATCCTTTAATTTTTTACCATTGTCAACGATCAGCTCTGTGGGAATAATAACCATACCTTTATCTGCAGCGCCGTTAAAATGCTGGTAACGGTGGTACAGGAAGGCCAGTAATTTACCCGGGAAAGAAGCTGGCGGCACGGCATGCACATTATCGTCCGTGAGGGTGATGCCTACTTCTGTGGTATTGGATACAATAACCTCCATCTCCGGGTTCTCCGCACATTGCAGGATGGCCGGCCATTCAGCTGCAGCGCTTAATACGCGGCTGATGGATGCGTTCAGGATATTTTCCTCCACCTGCTGCCCCTGCTCAATGCCACGCATACAAAGCGTGTACAAACCATCCTGTTCTGCAAAAGCATCGGTAGTTCCTTTACCGGTGGATTTTACGATCACTACCCGGCCGTTGAAGATGCCGGCTTTATTGGCTTTATCTATAAAATAATCCGGCAGGCCGCGTAACAGCACACCGGTACCAAATTGTAATACCTTTTCCGGCAGCTGTAAGTGGGAGGCATCCGGTACCTGCACAGCTGCGCTGTTCTTTAGTGTTGATAATTGCTCTTTGGACAATTGTTTCATCATGACAAATTTTAAAGTCGTTGGTCCATGGACCTATTTCGCCTGTTTAATCAACCAGCTCACCAGGTCGGTGGCGGCCTGGTAATTTTCGTATTCGGGCGGCAGCTTTCTGCCATCCAGGTATTCATTGTAAAACCAGGGATCGCCAACGGCAAATACGGCGCCCTTGCCCACCTGCGCTACTGACATCAGCACGTGATCCCCATCCTTATATACAGCAGTAGCAGGCGATTTCACCGTCATGCTACTGAGCTCTTTGATATATACTTTTTTGGTGTGCGCAAAAATGGGATGCCCCGCAGGGATCTTTAATGCACCCTGCTCAAACTGCCGTCCCTGCACGTGGTTACGGCTATCTTCATTAAAGTGAATACCAAAACGTTCTGTTAGCAGGTTAATATGCTGCAGCTCTGCGTTGGCGGAATCATTTTCCATGATCACCAGCACACCGCCTGCTTTTACCCAGCTGTACAGCTGCTCCGCATCCTGCGCCGTCATGTAATTAGGCTTTGCTGTTTCCTTTTGCGTATCCGGATCCACTATGATATAAATGTTGCTGTGCTGCAGGTTGGCGGCAGTAGGCGCTACAGATAACGTATCCAGCGCTACGCCGTAACGGTTAAATATATGACCGAACAGGGAATAACCATTGTTGTCCTTTTCGTTCCATACGTAGTGCCAGCGCTGCATTTGGCCCGTAACATCCTTACGCCATTCGTTATTGAAATACTGATCTAAAGTAACCTTAAGCCCTTTGCCGCTGTTTAATGTGTTCAGCATTTCCATTTCATTGGCAGCCATAATATAAGCGCCTGCTCCTTTGGGATCATTGGTCACTACCTTCTCGCTGAGGTAATAGGCATAGCTGCCATCGCGGTAGGGGTTACCGCCCAGGCCTGCTACACTGCACACGCCATCCAGGTTCACGCCGCCTGCTTCTGCCGGCTTAACGAACTGCTTTTGAATACCCGCAAAACCTTTCTGTGCAACTGCCCGGTAGGTAAGCGGCAAATAACCTTTCCTTACACCCTTCTCCAATGCATATACGAACATGCAGGAGCCGGAAGCTTCCAGGTAATTACCTTTTTCCTTTGCTTTATCCATTACCTGGTACCAGCAGCCGGAAGCAGGATCCTGGTACTTTTTCACTGCTGCGGCATAGCGGTTCAGGATAGCAATAAGCGTATCCCGGCCTTTATGATCTGCCGGGAAAAAGTCCAGCACATCTACTAAGGCCATACCGTACCAGCCCATGGCGCGGTCCCAGAAATTGGGCGAGCGGCCGGTGGTCTTATCTGCCCATTGCTGCTGCCGGGATTCGTCCCAGCCGTGGTACAGCAGACCGGTACGATCGTCCCGGGAATGTTTTTCCATCAGCACAAACTGGCGGGTAATATCATTGAAAGCAGTATCCTCATGAAAGAGGGCTGCATATTCTGCATAAAAAGGTTCGCCCATATACAGACCGTCCAGCCACATCTGGTAAGGGTAACGCTGTTTGTGCCAGAAACCGCCATCGCTGGTGCGGGGCTGTGCGCGCAGCTGTTCCCGCAGGTGATCTGCTGCTTTTTTATATTTCTCATGGCCGGTTACCCGGTATAACAACAGTAACAGTGTGCCGTTCTTTACGTTGTCTATGTTATAGTCCTGCGTTTTGTAGGTGCGTATGTTGCCCTGGTCATCTATGTAACGATCCATGCTTTGCTGCACATAGCTGAAGTACCTTGCATCGCCGGTGTTTTGCCACAGGCCGGCTATGCCTTCCAGCACTACCCCATGGTCATAGGTCCAGTTGGGCGGGCTGGATGCGGAATCTTTCCATTTACGCATCATGGTGGTGGCCATGGCAGCGGACTGCGCGTGAACGAGCGTGGCGCTGAAGGCCAGTGCCAGTGTGGTGATGAATAATGCTTTTGTTCTGTGCATGTGATGCTGTTTACTTAATGTGTGCCACACCTTTGAGGTGTGGCACACGTATTACTTTACCTGCAGGGCCTTATTAGTGGCGCCTGCAGTGAATTTTGTATCTTCTTTTGATTTACGTATATCAGTACCGGTTACTAATATGTTGCTGCACTTTTCTCCCTGCAGGGTCATAAACCGGTTAGCCTGGTCGTATTTTATAGTATTGAATGTAAGATCCTGGCTGCTGCGTACCGTGATCAGCGGATCGGTATCTTTGGTGAGCAGGTGCACATCAGACAGGTGTATATTTTTTGCTTCCATGCATTCAATGCCTTTTTTGGCGCTGATGGTCATATGATCCAGGAAAATATCAGAGATGGGCATTTCCGGTAAGCCGCGTATGAATAATGCCTTAGCGGCATTGTTACATACAATATTGCTGATATGAAAATCACGGAACTGCGGCGTAGCTTCTGTTACCGGGAAAACCTCTACTTTAGGCGCTTCCCTTTTTTCGCCGGATAAAGGCACCGGATCTACCGCAGCGTAGTACATATCAAACAAAATAGCTTCGCCGGGAATATCTTTCATCTTTATGTCTGAGATGTAAATTTTTTCCACCACACCACCGCGGCCACGGGTGGTTTTAAAGCGCAGGCCAATATCTGTACCCATAAAGGTGCAGTTGGATACAAACAGGTTACGCGCCCCGCCCGACATTTCGCTGCCTATTACAAAGCCGCCATGGGCGTGATATACGGTACAATTATCTACAATGGTATTTTCTGTTGGCTTGCCTCTTTTACGGCCCTGCTCATCACGGCCGGATTTAATACAGATACCATCATCCCCCACATCAAAAGTGCTGCCGGTGATGCGTGCATAACTGCAGGATTCCAGGTCTACCCCATCCCCGTTCTGCGCGTACCAGGGATTTTTTGCATATACATTCCGTAAAGTAATATTCTCACATAACAGGGGATGCAGGCACCAGGCCGGGGAATTCTGGAAGGTAACGCCTTCCAGCAGCACGTTCTTACAGCTGCTGATGCTGATCAGGTTTGGCCGCAGGAAATCCTTTACATCTTCATAATCGCTGAGCTTTTTACCAGGCATAATAACACCCACCAGCTTCATTTTGGAAGCATTGTAATAGTTACGGGAGGGGTACCAGCCGCTGCTGTCCTTACCTTCACCGACCATTCCGCCGGAAGCTACTAATTTCTTCCATTGTGTTTCCGTAAGCTTATCTTTTTTCACGGCGCGCCAGGCATCGCCTGCGCCATCAATGATGCCACTACCGGTAATGGCTATATTTTCCAGGTCAACCCCGGATACCGGCGCCTGGCAGCGTACGGCGCGTAATCCCTCATAGGTGGTTTCCACAAGGGGGTATTGATCGTGACTGGCTGAGAACTGTAATACCGCGCCGGCTGCCAGGTGCAGGTTCACGTTGCTTTTGAGTACAATGGGACCGGTGAGCCACATGCCTTCCGGTATCAGCACTACCCCACCGCCTTTACTGCTGCAATTTGCTATGACAGTATTAATGATCTGTGTGTTGAGCGTAATACCATCTGCCTTTGCGCCTGCATCTGCAATGTTAAGCGTATCGCGGCGGAAGTGCGGTTCGTAGATCTCCGGCAGATCAAAACGGTACTTGCCTTCAAAAGGTGTTTTGGCCAGGTACTGAGCCAGGGGTAAATGTTTTTCGGAGATCTCTTTTGCTACCAGGCTTGCAATGCAGGTAGCCCCGTAGGTATTGAAATGCGTATTATCTTCCACTCCCTGTGGCAGCGTGCTGTAATGGCCGGCCGGTGTGGTCTTGAACATTTTCACTGAACCTGCAGCGCCCAGCTTTACCAGCAACGCTTCGCTGCTTTTATGCAGATCTATCAAAGGAACTTTATTAGCGGCAGCTACTTCCCTTACTACGCCGGGATAGTCGCCATGCTGATCTACAAACTTCCCATTCTCATCAAACTTGCGGCGCATTACCGGCGTAAGCAAAATGGGATTGGCGCCTTTAGCGCGGGCCTCCTGCACAAAGCGCAGCAGGTTCTGTTTGTAGGTGGTATGCGGGGCTGCATAACGGGTGCTGTCAGAGATCTTCTGATCGTTATGGCCAAACTGGATCATTACATAATCGCCGGACCTGAGCTGCGCCAGCACACTATCCCAGCGATGCTCATTAATAAAGCTCTTGGTGCTGCGGCCATTCACTGCATAGTTCTTTATTTCCATCCCTTTTTCAAAGAATACTGGAAATAGCTGTCCCCAGCCTCTTTCAGGGTTATCTACCAAAGGCTTATCGGCCATGGTGGAATCTCCTATCATGAATATGCGGGGCTTTTGTTCGCTTTGCAACCATCCGAATAACGACAACAGTAAAGTGATATATAATTTCATTAGCTCAATAGCTTTAGGCAAAATCAGCGGTGCTAAATACTTCCGGGATGCCCTCTACTTTAAGGCACCGGCGCGGGTGGTTATCAGCAGTTGGTTTGCGGTGATTTATTCATAACGTTCATGTAAGCATATGCATGGAAAATACCGGACAGCAGCGCGTATAATGTAGATCTGCAAAGTTAACACTGTGGCTAACATGCGGCCGGTATCCGATTTAACAATTGTACAGCTATATTCAGTAATACAAAAGCATTTAAGATGATTTTTTTACGCAAACGTTGCCGGGAACGATAACATGCGCCGTCAGCAATACATACCAATAAATCAAAATGCGTAACATACGCTAATTATTCACTATTAAAACCTGTTAAAAAACCTTATTTTTACTGATCCGTTATGAAATTTGCAGCAGCCACTATAAAGGATATTGCCAAAGCTTTGGGCCTGTCTACCTCCACGGTTTCCCGTGCGTTGCGTGACAGCCACGAGATCAGCACAGAAACCAAACAGCTGGTGCTGGAATATGCCACCCGTATCAACTACCATCCCAATCCCATAGCACTGAGCCTGAAAGAAAAAAGGAGCCGCTCCATCGGGGTGATTGTAGCGGAAATTGCCAACAGCTTTTTTTCGCAGGCTATTAACGGAATTGAATCTGTGGCGAATGACAAGGGATATAATGTGATCATCTCCCAAAGCCATGAATCATACGACAAGGAGGTAATGACCCTGCAGTACCTCTCATCCCGCTCTATTGACGGCTTGCTGATCTCCGTATCTACCGCCACCAAAGACCTGCAGCACCTGAAAGCCCTGCATGAGCGCGGGTTTCCTATTGTATTCTTTGACCGTATTGTGGAAGATATTAATACACATAAGGTAATGGTGGATAATTTCCGCGGCGCCTATGATGCTACTATGCACCTGATAAAACAGGGGTATAACAATATTGCCACTATCACCAATTCAGAGAACCTTTCTATTACCCGGGAAAGAGTGGCCGGTTATGTAGAAGCGCTGGCGCAAAAACATATAAAACCACGTAAGCAGCTGATCAAATATTGCTTTCATGGCGGCATGCTGCTGTCTGAAGTAGAAGAAGCCATTACACAGCTGCTGAAAGTACGGCCCCGGCCCGATGCTATTTTTACCGGTTCTGATAAACTAACTACCGGCACCATGCGTGTGCTGAAAAGAAAAGGGATCCGCATTCCCGAAGATATAGCCGTAGTAGGCTTCTCCAACTCCGACCTTATTGAGCTTTTAGACCCGCCCCTGACCGTTGTGCGGCAGCCTGCCTTTGAAATGGGACAGGTGGCTACTGAGCTGCTGCTGCAGCTTATAGAAAGCAAACGGCCGGTGAAGGATTTTGAGCGGAGGATATTGGCTACGAATCTGATTGTAAGCTGAAAGCCCCTCCCTACCCTCACGGCATTTTCGCCAATCCCTCCCACTTCACCTTCCACTTACCATTTTTAGGAAATCCCGGTGCATCCGGGCCGGTATAGCCATCCCAGCCGGCGCACATCATGGCAATCGCAGAAAGTAAGGCGCCATTACCGGGCAGGTATATGCGTAAATTATCGCGCTGGTAATTGTGGCCGTTAGGCAGGAAAGTGTTTTTAGTTACCTGCTTCAACAATATATCCACAGCGGCTTCCGGCTGCCCCAGGCGGGCGGCGGTCATAGCCACCAGGGGATAATCCCATCCCCAGGTATCTTCCCAGCTCCAGCCATCCCATATTTTTTTGAAGGTGCGCAGCATCATGGTGGAATCTACCAGCGTATCGGGCGGTACAAAACCATCCATACCCAGTACGGCCGGATGATCGGTCATATAACGGGGATTGGTATACGAATCCGGTGCGCTGGCGGCTGCCAGGTACAAACCATCCTTACTGGGAAAAGGCGGCAGCTTTGCTATGATGGAATCCCATTCCGGCTGAGGCTCCATATTCAAACGCTTACGCCATTGCTGCGCGGTGCGCAGGGCCCAGCGCCAGTAAGCCAGCTCAAAAGATGGGTTGGTAGTGGTAACCGGATCAAAACGCTCCTGCGCTGGGATCAGGCCCGGCCCTAATACGTATTCATGCTTAACCGTATCGTACCAGGGATAAGATGCCATAAAATCTGCAGTGGCAAATACCAGGTCTTTATATTGCTGAAGCGTAGCGTTATCGGGATGATCGCGGTAACACAATTCAGCCATATAAATAAAATGCGGCTGCTGCCAGATGAGGAAAGGCCCTACCGGAGAAGGACTTTCATCGCCGGAAGGATCCGTCATCTTAGGCCAGCGCACTCCTTTAAATCCTTGTTTGGCTGCGGTTTCCCGGGCTTTATCTTTAATGGTTCCATACCACGCTAAACTTTTTTCCAGCAAGGCCGGCCGGTTCCATAAAGCAAAATGTGCGGCATGCCACCAATGCATTTCCAGGTGAAATTTTCCGAACCAGCTGTTATAGGTTAGGCCTGTTTCCTGCGGGGGCGTATTACCGGCGCATTGTATGCGGGTAAGGTATTGTGAAAGTACAATGCGCCGCTCCAGCTCTGCTGCCCGCGGATCAGTGCTGCCGGAAAGGTCTACCGCACCACCGGTTTCCCAGAACTGTTGCCAGTCGTCGCGGCTGTCGCCCCATATATGCTGATGTGCTAAAGTGCTGATACGCTGATCTGCCAGCGTAAAATTATTATTGAAAGGACCGCTCTGATTGGATGCTTTAGGCGCAGGCGTTGCGGCCGGTGTAAAGTGGCAGCTGAAGGCCAGCATCTCCTCCTCTCCTAAAGGGTTCAGTAAATAATCATGCGGTGCTTTTTTCTGCAAAGCCTCATCCCCGTTCCACTGTAATATTACGTTGTAATAAGTTTGGTCCAGCTCGCGCTCAAATAGCACCTGCCGGTCGTTGAGGTACCGTGAGCTGGTTTTGTGCTTGTCGGGATGCTGAAAATCAGGCGTGCCTTCCCAGTCACCGGTAGGGTAAGGAAAACGTATATGCACGCTGAGCCGGTGTTGCGCTACCAGCGGGGATTCTACGTTAGCGGCTATCATATCCAGCTGCGGATGGCAAACGGTGCGTACCTTAACAGGCACACCTTCCACTTCAAAATAGCTGTGGATCTCCCCTTCCCATAAGTCCAGCTCCTGGCGTATGTTCTTGATATCTTCTATTTGTGCGGGCATCCCGTTTTTTTTCAGGATGTTGAGACCTACCACGCCCAGCTGCAGGCGGTGTGGGTTAGCCCGTAAGAAGTCAGATGCATCTTTTTGCCGGCCGCCTTTATCATGCGCATACAGGTAAGGCACCTGCCGGTTATTCACTTTATAGTTCTTCCACACTTCACTGCGCTGATAGCGGTAGGTATTGGGAAAGCTGTGCCAGCCCCATTCTGATTCGGTACCCAGCGGAACGCCGCCCCGCTCAAAATATTCAGGGAAGGTTTGCAGGCCGGTGGGATCTACGGTAAAAGCAAATTCGCCATTGCCCACAGAAAGGGACGACAGTGAATCAAAACGCTGTACGCTTACATTGTGCCGTGTTACCAGCGCATGCCGGTCTATTTTACCCGTGTTTTGCTGTGCAGCAGCTATATGAACGAATAAGCCGGCATAGATAAGTACAAGGAATATGGTTTTCATAATGTTGTCTGAACCCAGTTTAGATCACTATTCTGCTATTAACGTATATACGTTACCTGCAGTAGTATTAAACGTGTACAGGTAACCGGTACCATCCCCTTTCAATGCGCTGAGGGCCAGGTTATTGCTGCCTTTTACCGGCTGCAGTGTCCTCAGGCGGCAGGGGCCACCATTCTTTGCAAGTATAGTAGCTTTTTTTAATTTTCCATCGGCCCATTGCATATCAATAACAAAACCGCCGCGGGCAACCAGCCCTTTTACCTCTCCGCTGGCCCAGGCATCCGGAATGGCAGGCAGCAGCTGTATAGCATTCAGCTGGCTTTGCAGCAGCATTTCGGTGATACCGGAAGTGCCACCAAAGTTACCATCTATCTGGAACGGCGGGTGTGCGCAAAATAAATTTGAATAGGTACCACCGGCGTTATGATAGTCAGTAGCGTCGTTGCTGCTTATTTTCAGCAGCTCGCGTAAGAGCTTATAGGCATGGTTGCCATCCAGCAAACGCGCCCATACATTGATCTTCCAGGCTTTGCTCCAACCGGTGCCGCCATCGCCACGGATGGCCAGCGTACGTTTGCAGGCATCTGCAAATGCGGGTGTGGTAAGCGGGGAAATTTCCCTGCCGGGAAATAAGCCAAACAGGTGCGAGATGTGCCGGTGCTCAGGGTCCTCATCTTCCCAATCCTTATACCACTCCTGCAGGTTGCCCTTTTTGCCTATCTGCAATGGCAGCAGCTTACTTTTCTTTTGCAGCAAAGTATCGCGGAAAGCCATATCGGTTTGCAGAATGGAATCCGCATCCGCCACATTGCTGAACAGATCGCGGATAATAGACATGTCCATTGTGCTTGCTACAGAAACAGAACTTTTTACGCCAGTTTCTGTAATGAACCTGTTTTCCGGCGAGGTAGCCGGCGCTGTTACCAGGTGGCCTTTGCCATCGCTCACCAGCCAGTCAAGGCTGAACTGCGCGGCTGCTTTCATGATGGGATAAGCAGTATCGCGCAGGAATTTTTTATCACCGGTGAAACGGTAATGCTCCCAAAGGTGCTGGCACAGCCAGTTTCCGCCCATAGGCCAGTTGGCCCACTGCGGATCACCTTTGCCAAGCTCACCTACGGGATTGGAAAGCGCCCATATGTCGGTGTTATGGTTAGCAGCCCAGCCACGGGTATTGTAAAAATGCTTGGCGGTATAACGCCCGGTACTGGCTACATTTTGTATAAGCGTTAACAGGGAGCGGTGCATTTCCGGCAGGTTCACGGCTTCCGCAGCCCAGTAGTTCATTTGGGTATTGATATTAATGGTGTAGTTAGAGCTCCAGGGTGCGCGCAGCTCTTTATTCCAGATACCCTGCAGGTTGGCAGGCACGCCATTTAAACGGGAGCTGGAAATTAACAGGTAACGGCCAAACTGGAAGTACAGGGCTTCCAGCTGAGCATCCTGCGCGCCGGTAGCATAACGGCGTAAACGTTCGTCTGTAGGCAGCCTGGTGCGGTCTTCACCGGGTGATGGCGGGAGGGTAAAGCTTACGCGGTTAAAGTAATGATGAAAATCATCTACATGGCGCCTGCGCAGCTCATTAAAGGGAAGCTGTGCGGCTGCCTGTAAATAAGCGGTGGCCAGCTTGTGCTCGTCTTTGCCTTCACTGTCCGGGCATTTATCAAAACCATTAAAGCTGGTAGCAGCTGAAACTAAGATCACGGCCTGCGTAGCGTTGCTGATGGTAATACCCCCGGTATCGGCCTTTATGCTGCCATCTGAACTGCTGGCGCGCAGCTTCAGCTCAAAGCGCATGCCTCTACAGCCTTTGGTATCTTCGTAAATAATAGGCTCCTTGTTATAGTTCACATAACTGGGATCGACCTGTGCAGGCGCTTTTCCCTTCAGCGTTATTTCCTGCTGGCCGCTTACCAGCTGCTGGTGCCGCAGCTGGCTGCCTGCGCTGATCCTGCAGTTCAGCTGCTGCTTTTTATTTGCTGTTAGCCTGATCACAATAACCTGGTCTTTCCCGGAAGCAAAGATCTCTCTCGTATAACCTACACCGTTACTGGTAAAGGCGGTGCCGGCAATGGCGTCGGCCACATTCAGATCGCGGGAATAAGCGGCGCGCGCGCCGGGCAGCTGTTGTTTGATATGAATATCGCCCAAAGGCAGGTACGACTGGCTGTACAGGCCCTGCATTTCTTTGAGCTCTTCGTAAGCGGCAGTATAATCGCCCTTAAAAAGTTTGGCGCGTATGGAGGGTAAATGTTTATACGCATTAGGGTTCACCTGGTTGTTTACCGGTCCGCCGGACCAAAGGGTAGCTTCATTTAGCTGGATCAGCTCATCGCCTGTTCCTCCAAAGATCATGGCGCCCAGGCGCCCATTGCCCACCGGCAAGGCATCCGTCCACTCCTTTGCGGGTTGCTGATACCACAGCTTTAATGTGTTTCCTTGTTGTTGCGCCGTAGCAATGCCCGTCAATAACAGCAGGGCCGGTAATAGTTTCACTTGCATCAGTTTACATAAGTTGGAGCATACAAAATACAACTTCGTTTGCATTCTATTTTCACAAAAACTGATGGAAAATTAAACTAACCAAGCGGTAATAAGGCCTGTTCCAAACCCGCTATGGTCACGGACCTGTAAAAATGCAATCGTTTGCGTAAAAATACCGGCTAATGTTTGAACAAGGGGTTACTTTTACCATATAATATTATGGACCTGAGTACCATAACGTGGAATTTAGCACAAAGGTCGAATTCTTTCGACCTTTTTAATTTAATTTAGGGCAGTACAAGAAATGGAGCCGCTATGGCATCTGCCCACTTCATGAGAAGATACACTGTTATATTTTTCCTGTTATTATTACTGCCGGTACTGCGCGTTTTTCCACAAGCACCGCCTTACCAGTTTTCCCATATTGATATTGACCAGGGGCTTTCCAACAACCAGGTGAACTGTATTTTCAAAGACAGCAAAGGGTTTATGTGGTTTGGCACCATATCGGGACTGAACCGTTATGATGGTTATACCTTCCGCATCTTTAAGCATGATGTACGCGATTCTGCTTCCCTGCCGGATAATTTCATAGAACGTATCACTGAAGCGCCCGGCGGGCTGCTATGGATCTATGCACGCGACGGGCAGCATATATACGATCCTGCCAGGGATGCTTTCCTTTCCCCACAACCGGTATTGCAGCAGCTGGGCATCCCTGATACAGCGGTAAATGATATTGTACGCGATGCGCAGGACGGATACTGGTTCATTCATCCCACCAATGGCCTGTATTACGCTGCAGCGGGCAAAACGCCGGCTTTACGTATACAGCATACAAAAGACAGCAGCACTATTTACGACAACAGCCTGGCAGCTGTTACTCCAGCCGCAGATAATAATTTATGGCTGCTGCACAGCAATGGCATACTTGAAAAAATGGACGGGCGCAGCAAACGTATCAGCTACCGTAATGATCTTTTATTCCGCCAGAGCAAAGGCATTCCGCAACGCTACGCGCTGCTGGCCGACCGGGAAGGCGACCTGTGGATCTACAGCATCAATGATGCACAGGGCATCTGGTATTTTAACCAGCGTACTCAGGCTTTCTCACATTACGATCAGAACAGCCGGCCCATACGGCTGAACAATAATATTGTACGCGGCGTGGTACAGGATAACCAGGGCCGCATATGGGTAGGCACCGATCATGGCGGGGTGAATATTATTGACAAACAACGGCAAAGCATACACTATGAAGTGAACCAGCCGGAAAACCCCAAAAGCCTTTCGCAGAACAGCATTACCATGCTGTATAAAGACAATACCGGCATTATATGGGTGGGCACCTATAAAAAAGGCATCAGCTATTATCATGAGGATATTGTAAAATTCCCGCTGTACCAGCACCAGCCTTTGAATGCGCAAAGCCTGCCGTATGACGATGTGAACCGCTTTGTGGAAGATGCAGCCGGCAACCTGTGGATAGGCACCAACGGCGGCGGGCTCATTTACTTTAACCGTAACACCAATACCTATACGCAGTACCGGCATGATGCGCATAATGCCGGCAGCTTAAGCAGCGATGTGGTGGTAAGCCTGTGGATTGACCGGCAGCAACAGCTATGGGTAGGCACTTACTTTGGTGGGCTGGACCGCTTTGCCAACGGGCAGTTTGTGCATTACAAAAATGACCCTGCCAACCCGGCATCCCTGAGCAATAATAGTGTATGGGAAATATTTGAAGACAGCCGCCGCCAGCTATGGGTGGGTACTTTAGGCGCAGGCCTGAACCTGTTTGATCCTGCCACGCAACAATTCCACCCTTTCCGCAAGGGGCAGCCCAACTCCATTCACTCCAATTATATTGCCGCCCTGCTGGAAGATAAACAAGGCAACCTGTGGATAGGTACCGATAACGGGGTAGAGATCCGCGATGCACAAACCGGGCGTTTTACAACCTATAACAAGAACCTGAGCAACAACAACGTTATTTGTTTATTTGAAGACAGCCGAGGATGGATCTGGATAGGCACCCGGGAAGGGCTGAACCTGTACGATCCGCAGCTGAAACAATCCCGCATTTTTCGCAAAGAAGATGGATTGCCGGATAATTCAGTACTGAATATACTGGAAGATAATGATCATAACCTTTGGATGAGCACTCCCAACGGGCTCTCCAACCTCACCATCAGGGACGGTAAGTTCCGGTTTTTAAATTATGATGCGGCAGACGGCCTGCAGGGCAAAGAGTTCAATGAAAATGCAGCATTAAAAACGCAGCGCGGCGAGCTGCTGTTTGGCGGTGGCAACGGGTTTAACCTGTTTTACCCGCATACCATTACACAAAATAAAAATGTGCCGCCCCTGGTGCTAACAGACTTCCAGGTATTTAATAAAAGTATGAATGCCGGCGAAAAAATAAACGGCCGTGTGCTGCTGCAGCAGGACATTTCAGCTACCCGGCAAATTACGCTGAAGTATAAGGAGAATGTTTTTTCCATTGAGTTTGCGGCGCTCAGCTATTTTCACCCGGAGAAAAGCCGCTATGCCTATAAGCTGGAAGGTTTTAATGAAGGATGGCTTACCACTAACGGCGGTCAGCGTAAAGCCACCTACACCAACCTGGACCCGGGCGATTATGTTTTTCACGTAAAAGCTTCTAATAATGATGGTGTGTGGACACGCCAGCCGTTGGAGCTGCATATTAAAATATTACCTCCCTTCTGGAAAACACCGCTGGCCTTTTTATTATATGGTGTGCTGATATTAGGTGCGCTGTTACTGGCACGGCGGCTGATGCTGGAAAGGGAACGCCTGCGGTTCCGTATAGAACAGGAAAGGCAGCAGGCACACCGCATGCACGAGCTGGATGCGCTGAAGATCCGTTTTTTCACCAACGTGTCCCACGAGTTCAGAACCCCCTTAAGCCTGATCATTACTCCGCTGGAAAAGATCATCAAAGGCACAAAGGAAGAAGGTACGAAAGGGCAGCTGGAGCTGATACAACGGAATGCCCGCCGCCTGCTAAACCTGGTGAACCAGCTGCTGGACTTCCGTAAAATGGAGGTGCAGGAAATAAAGCTGCATACTGCGGAAGGCGATATAGTGGCCTTTATCCGCGAGCTCACCTCCTCCTTCTCCGACCTTTCTGAAAAGAAACAGGTGAAGCTGGATTTCCGCAGCCAGGTGAATACCCTGGTTATGGCCTATGATGCGGATAAGATAGAAAAGATCATCTTTAACCTGCTGAGCAACGCTTTTAAATTTACGCCGGAGCTGGGAAGTGTGGCAGTAGAGCTGCAGCTGGCTGAGGACGGCAGGATCCTCATCATCCAGGTAAAAGACACCGGCATTGGGATGCCGCCGGAACAGCAGGAACGCATCTTTGAAAGATTTTTCCAGCATGAGGGGCAAGGCTCCCTGCTGAACCAGGGCAGCGGTATTGGATTAAGCATTACCCGGGAATTTGTAAAGCTGCATGGCGGCACCATTACGGTAGACAGCGCGCCTGAAATGGGCAGCTGCTTTACCATACAGCTGCCGGTAAAAACCAATGCAGCACAACCTGCATCCGTTGCAGGCGGGGATGCAGCTCCCTCCCCTGCTGCCTCCCTTCCGGTAACGCCCATGCCCATACGCTCTGGCAAAAAACCGCTGGTATTGCTGGTAGAGGATAATGAGGATTTCCGTTTTTACCTGAAAGATAACCTGGGCCTGCATTACCAGGTAATAACCGCGGAGAACGGGCAAAGCGGCTGGCAAATTTTGCAGCAAGCCCTGCCCGACCTGGTGGTGAGCGATGTAAGCATGCCGGTAATGGACGGCCTGGAGCTGTGCCGCCGCATCCGGGGCAACCAGCGCACCGCGCACCTGCCCGTGATACTGCTAACGGCCCGCACTACGGAAGCCGATCAGCTGGAAGCGCTGGAAAAGGGCGCTACGGATTTCATTACCAAACCATTCAACTTTGAGGTGTTGCTGTCGCGCATACGGAACCTGATTGCGCAGCAGGCCACCCTGAAAAAATCGTTCCGGGAGAAAATAGAAGCGAACCCCAGCAGCATCGCCATCTCATCTGCCGATGAACAATTTATACAACAGGCCTTACAGGTGGTGGAGAAACATTTAGCGGACGCCGGCTTTTCCGTGGAGGACCTGAGCCGTGCCCTGCACATGAGCCGTGTATCCGTTTACAAAAAGATCTTATCCCTCACCGGCAAAACGCCTATTGAGTTCATCCGCTCCATACGGCTTAAACGTGCAGCGCAGCTGCTGGAAAAAAGCCAGCTCACTGTGGCGGAGGTGGCGTATGAAGTAGGGTTCAATAACCCCAAATACTTTTCCCGGTATTTTAAAACGGAGTATAATGTATTACCCTCTGCCTACGGACGGCAGCGGGCGCCGGAAAGTGATGCAACAAATGATGATGCAACAAATGATACCCCATAAATAACCAAAACACGCACCTGCCCCCGCGTGGTTATTGATAGTTTTGTGCATTGATGATCAAATATATGCCTGAGAGAAACTACCAACACCGCCGCAGATTGTACCTGACCGTAGAGATCCTGTTGTATGCCCTCATCACCACCGGGCTGGTGCTGATGATGCTATTCCTATGATTATCAACGTGGTTTCACAAAAGAATACCTGTCAGATTAACATTTTATACACTTTCCGCTATCATTTGCATACCCTGAGGGGTATGGTTTGTTAACATAATCACCCCAAATCGAAAACATTCCCATCCCCTGCCATTGGCGCAGTACAGCTAGTTTTGAATTACGAATTATTCAATTACGAATTACGAATGATGTACTTCAGACATCACTTGCGGTACATAAAAATGCATAGTACCCAATTCATAATTGACAATCCGTAACTACAAACAATTCCCACGTATGATAAGAAAAACGCTCTTTCCGTTTGTGTTATGCACGTTATGGTTTCAATGTTGTTTGGCCGGAAATGTAGAAAGGCTCAAAGACGGTTTATTAATTCACTTACAGCAACCTGCCAAAAACGGCGCACGCCAGGTGCAGCTGCAGGTAGTATCTGACAGGATCATTCACGTATCGGCCGGCCCGGGTGAGGCCATTTCCACCACTCCCAGCCTGATGGCCGTTGTTACCGGCTCCCCTTCCGTTAAATGGGATTCTGAAGAAAAAGAGGGTATTGTAACATTAAAAACCAGCGCGCTCACCGCCACGGTATCCCTGCAAACAGGCGAAGTAACTTTCCGGGATGCCAGGGGGCAAACCATTTTGCAGGAAACAGCTGCCGGCGGTAAAACATTTACGCCAGTAAATATTGACGGGAAAGCGCTGTACCGCATTCAGCAGGTATTTGAATCCCCTGCCGATGAAGCGTTTTATGGATTGGGACAACACCAGACCGGTTTAATGAACTATAAGAACCAGGATGTGGACCTGACGCAGTATAATTCCATTGCCGCCGTGCCCTTCCTGCTCTCCAGCCGCCACTACGGCATTTTATGGGATAATTATTCCATTACACGTTTTGGCGATGACCGCCCTTATGCGCAGCTGGGTGAATTTACCCTACACAATAAAGATCATAAAGCCGGCGGGCTCACAGCTACCTATGCCTCCCTCCGCAAACCGGATAGCGTGTACCTGCGCCGGGATGAAAACAAGATCGACTACACTTTTTTGCCGGACCTCCATCATATACCCGCAGCTTTTCCCATGGATAGGGGAATGGTTACCTGGGAAGGTTTTATATCACCTGCTGAAGACGGGCTGCATAAATTTTTTATGACCGCCTCCGGTTATATTAAGGTGTGGGTAGATGGCGCTTTGGTGCTGGATAAATGGCGTGAAGGCTGGAACCCCGGCCCAACGGTGTTTCAGCACACTTTACACAAGGGACAGCAGCATGCGCTGAAAGTGCAGTGGATCCCCGAATCAACGCAGGCCTTTGTATCGCTGAAATGGCTAAGCCCTACCCCGGCTGCTTTGCAAAACAAATGGATGCTGACCTCTGAAGCGGGTGAAAAGCTGGATTACTATTTCGTTTACGGAAGCAATGCGGATGAAGTGATCAGCGGTTACCGCACCATTACCGGCCGCGCAACCCTGCTGCCACGCTGGGCTATGGGTTTCTGGCAAAGCCGGGAGCGTTACAAAACACAGGCGGAAATAGAACAAACCGTGAGCGAGTTCCGTAAAAGAAAGATCCCCCTGGATAATATTGTGCTGGACTGGTCTTACTGGAAACAGGATGCCTGGGGCAGCCAGGAGTTTGATGCAGCGCGCTTCCCCGATCCTGCAGGCATGATAAGCCGCCTGCACAACCAGTACCATACCCACTTCATGATCTCCGTATGGCCTAAGTTCTACGAAGGCATTAACAACTATAAAAGCTTTGATGAAAAGGGATGGCTGTACAAACAGAATATTAAAGACCGCCAGCGCGACTGGATAGGCAAAGGATATGTATCCACTTTTTACGACGCCTATAATGCAGATGCCCGCAAGCTGTTCTGGGACCTGATCGATAAGAACCTGTTCAGTAAAGGGGTGGATGCCTGGTGGCTGGATGCTACGGAGCCGGATGTATTATCCAACGCTTCTATCACACACCGCAAGGCATTGATGAACCCTACTGCTTTGGGCCCTGCAGACCAGTATTTCAACGGGTATGCACTGGCGAATGCCAGCGGCATTTACGAAGGCCAGCGAAAAGCCAAACCGGACCAGCGCGTATTTATCCTTACCCGGTCGGCCTACGCCGGTATACAACGTTATGCAGCAGCTACCTGGAGCGGCGATATTGCCGCCAGGTTTGATGAGCTGGCCCGGCAAATACCTGCCGGCATTAACTTTTCCCTTTCCGGTTTACCTTACTGGACCACAGATATAGGCGGTTTTTATGTAGAAGATAAATATGACAGCCCGGCGCCTAAAGGGGCTGCCCTGCAGGAGTGGCGTGAGCTGAACACCCGCTGGTTCCAGTATGGCGCTTTTTGCCCGCTGTTCCGCAGCCATGGCCAGTTCCCCTACCGGGAAATGTTTAACATAGCGCCTGACAACAGCCCGGAATACCAATCCATGCTGTATTACGACCAGCTGCGTTACCGGCTGATGCCTTATATATACTCTCTGGCAGGTGCTACTTACCACCATGACTATACGATTATGCGCGGGCTGGTGATGGATTTTGCTGCAGATACCGCAGCAAAGGATATTAAAGACCAGTTTATGTTTGGGCCTTCCCTGCTGGTAAACCCGGTATACACCTACCAGGCGCGCCAGCGCCGTTTGTATCTGCCCGCCAATAATGGCTGGTACGACCTGTACACCGGCAAGTACACGGCGGGCGGCGCTTACATCACTGCCAATGCACCGCTAAACCGTATGCCCCTGTATGTAATAGCAGGCAGCATATTGCCCATTGGCCCTGCATTGCAATATACCGGCGAACGCCCGGCAGATACCATCACCTTATATGTATACACCGGCAAAGACGCGCAGTTTGATCTTTATGAAGATGAAGGACTGAACTATAATTATGAGCAGGGACAGTTCAGCAACATACCGGTTTCCTATAATGAAGCTACGCAAAAGCTTACCATAGGTAAACGGGAAGGCAGCTTTCCCGGCATGCTGCAGCAAAGAACTTTCCGCGTGATAAAGGTGAGCCCTGAAAAGGCTGCGCCGCTTGATTTCAACCAGACTACCCGAGACGTAGTATTATATAACGGTCAGGAACAAACGGTGCTGCTGCAATAGCAGCGGCGCCGTTATTTTACCCGTAAACTAAAACCACGAAAGTATGAAAACAGATTACCTGCCTGCCTGTGCCACCTGATGAGGGGACATTATAACAATATTAATCAGCTCGAACCATCCAATAAGTTTCACAAAGTGATCCGATGAAATAAGATCCGGCGTGGCCTTTAAAAATTCAAAAGCGTTTCACATGAAAAATGCGTACAAAACATGCTCAACCCGCGGGCTTTACAGCCTCCTGCTCCTGGCCCTGGTACTGGCCGGGCACAGTGCTGCCGCCCAGGTGAACAAACACCCGCTGTCCGGGAAAATAACGGCAGCAAAGGATAACAGCCCGCTGCCCGGCGCCAGCGTAGCTGTAAAAGGTACTGCTACCGGTACTGTTACCAGCGCCACCGGCGAGTTCACCCTGCAGGTGAGCGATGCCGATTCACTGGAAATTTCCCTGATAGGCTTTAACAAACAAACCATAGCGGTAAACGGCCGTAACAGCATTACCATTGCCCTGGAAGACGGCACTACCGGCCTGGATGAAATAGTAGTGGTAGGTTACGGAACAGAAAAGAAAAGGCTGAACACCGGCGCTATTGGCCGTGTGAACGGGGCTGCGCTGGAAGAAACCCATACCCTGCGGGTAGACCAGGCATTGCAGGGTCAAACTCCTGGTATACAGGTAACCTCCAACTCCGCACAACCCGGCGAACCTATGAAAGTTCGTATACGCGGTACCGGTACTATAGGCAATTCCGATCCGCTGTACATTGTAGACGGTATGCCTGTTGCAGATATCAGCTACCTGAACTCCGCTGATGTAGCCTCTATGGATGTGCTAAAAGATGCTGCATCTGCTGCCATTTACGGCGCCAGGGCAGCAAACGGCGTAGTGATCGTTACCACTAAAAAGGGGCGCAAAGGCAACATGCAGATATCGTATGATGGTTTTTACGGCCAGCAGGACCCGGCCCGTAAATTACCGCTGCTGGATGCGCATGAATATGGTATCATCATAAATGAAGCAGCCATTAATTCCAACCGCGCACCTTATTTTTCCGTGGAACAGATCAACCAGCTGGGCAAAGGCACCGACTGGCAGGAAGCAATATTCAACAAACACGCACCTACGCAAAGCCATACGATAAATTTATCCGGTGGTTCTGAAAGATCAGTGTATTCCTCTTCATTATCCTACATGAAGCAGGAAGGTACCATTGGTTTTAAGGGACAGTCGCAGTATGAACGCCTGGCTTTCCGCTTGAGCTCCGAACATTATATGTATAAGGATGTGGTGAAGTTTGGCGAGAATTTTACCTATACCCTTTCCAATAAAAAAGGCGTTGGCGTAGGTAACATTTATAATAACACCGTTCGCCCTATTGTGAATGTAAGCCCGCTGTTCCCGGTGTATGATTCTGCCGGTAATTATGCCAAATCCAATTTTAATGCAGATGAAGCCAACCCGGTAGCCATTATGGATTACCAGAACCAGAACAGAAGCAAAACCGATCGCATAGTAGGTAACGCTTACCTGGAAATAATGCCTGTTAAGGGTTTGAAGCTGCGCAGCGATTTTGGCCTGGACCTGAGCTACCTGAACGAGAACCGTTTTACCCCGGTATATAACCTGGCTACCAATATAGTGAACCTGCACTCCCGCGCTTACCAGGGCATTACCCAAACCCGCACCTGGAACTGGGATAACACCATTTCTTACCAGCGCGATTTTGGTAAACACAGCGCAACTGTGCTGGTAGGTACCACCGCCAATGAAACCAATGTGTTTTTTGTAAATGGTTATAAGGAAGATGTGACCATTGCAGACCTGGATCACAGCATTATCAACAACGGCACGAATGAAGATACCAAGCAGATCTACGGCAGCCGTAGTGAAGATGCGCTGCTCTCTTACTTTGGGCGTATCAACTATAATTACGACGAAAAATACCTGTTCACTGCCATCTTCCGCAGGGATGGTTCTACCCGTTTTGGCGCGAACAACCGCTTTGGCAGCTTTCCGGCTTTTTCTGCCGGATGGGTGGCCAGCAATGAAGAATTTATGAAAACCAACTGGCTTGACTTTTTGAAGGTTCGCGCCAGCTGGGGCCGTAACGGTAACCTGCCAGCAGTATATGCCTATGACAATATTGCTACTACCAGCTACCTGTATATGGCCACCATTAGTTCTGCCAACCAGGATTATTACTTTGGCAACGGTGAAGTGAAATTCACAGGCTCCTCTCCGGACCGCGTACCCAACCCGGACCTGAAATGGGAAACTTCCGAACAGCTGGATCTCGGTTTTGATGCGCAGCTGTTAAAAGACTTCAACGTAAGCTTTGACTGGTACCGTAAAACTACCCGCGACTGGATCATTACCGTGCCGGTGCCTGCCCTTGCGGGTACCAAGCCCCCTACCGTAAATGGCGGCAGCGTAAAGAACCAGGGTGTGGAAGTAGCGCTGGGTTACACTCACCGGTTTGGCGAGCTTTCCTTTGGTATTAACGGCAACGTAACACTGAATAAGAACGATGTAATAGATATTCCCAATGCGGAGAAAGTGATCGTAGGTGACGCCAATGTACCTTTTGTAGGCATTGATGAAATATTCCGCACGCAGCAGGGCCACCCGGTAGGCTATTTCTATGGTTTAAGAACAGATGGCATTTTCCAGAATGAAGCTGAAGTACAAAGCTATACCGGCAAGAACGGCCTGATACAACCCAACGCCAAACCAGGCGATGTACGTTTTAAAGATCTGAACGGTGATGGCGTGATCGATAGCCGCGACAAAACAGAGATCGGCAATCCCAACCCTGACGTGACCTACGGCATTAACCTGAATCTGGGCTATAAAGGTTTTGATCTCTCCGTATTCCTGTACGGTGTTTCCGGTAACCAGGTGTTTAACGGTGTACGCGATTACGCCGCCCCTTTAAGCAACTACACTACAGAAATACTGGGCCGCTGGCATGGGGAAGGTACCTCTAACCACTTACCACGTATGACCATGGGTGATGATGCCAACCAGAACTGGACGCGTTCCTCTGACCTGTTTGTAAAAGATGCTTCCTTCCTGCGGGTAAGAAGCATTAACCTGGGCTACGATTTCAAAAAGGGATTGTTCCCCCGTTTGCCCTTGCAACAGTTACGGTTATACGTATCCGGCAGCAACCTGTTCACCTTTACCAAATATAAGGGCATGGACCCGGAAGTTGGCTATGGGCCTTACCCCTGGGCATCCGGTATAGATGTGGGCACTTACCCGCAGCCTAAAACAGTAATTGTGGGCGTAAACGCACGGTTCTGATCTGTAAACCAAGAAAACTCATTAGGATGAAAAAGATCTTTGTAGCAGCTATTATACTTACCACCGCAATCTCCTGCAGTAAGAGTTTCCTGGAAAGGGAACCCATAGACCGGAAGGTGGAGGAAACATTTTATAAAACACCACAGGATGCGCTGGAAGCCCTGGTGGCAGCTTATGACGAGCTGCAGTACGGCGATTATGACAACATACAGCTGGTAACTGAAATTGCCAGCGATGATTGTTTTGGTGGCGGCGGTGAATCGGATATTCCATGGAAAAGGTGGGACCGTTTTGAAAACGATAACAACACCAACCTGAATAACTGGACCAAGTATTACACCGGTATTTACCGCGCCAATATAGTATTGAGCAAAATGGATGGTGTGAACTGGGGCAGCGATACTACGCTTAAAACCCGTTACCTGGCAGAAGCGCACTTCCTGCGCGCTTACTATTATTTTGACCTGGTGCGCATGTTCGGGAATGTTCCGCTGGTAACTACACCTCTCTCACCCGGGCAGTATAATGTGCCGCAGGCCACCCCGGAAGCAGTGTACCAGCTGATTGCCAGCGACCTGAAATTTGCAGCGGCAAACCTGCCTGCCATTGCCTACTCCGGCATTCCGGCAGCAGAATACGGCCGCGTTACCAAATGGGCGGCAGAAGCGCTGCTGGGCCGTGTATTCCTGTACTACACCGGTTATTACGGACAAAATGATATAGCCGGTACTGTTACCAAACAGGAAGCGCGTACTTATATAGATGACGTGGTGAATGCCAGCGGTTATACGCTGATAGATTCTTTCCCCCGCCTGTGGCAGTCGGCCCTTTCCCGTTTTGCCGGTGAGGATAATGCAGAAACAGTATTTGCCATTAAGTTCACCTACAAAGGCCTGGGCGACTGGAATAAACATGATGGTAACCGTATGCAGGTAATGATAGGTTTCCGGAATGATGCAGTGCCGCCTTATTACAAAGGCTGGGGCGCAGGCCCGGTGAATCCCAAGTTATGGGAAGCCTATGAAACGGGCGATACACGCCGCGCCGCCTCCATTATTTCCGTAGAAGCAGAAGGATTAAGCTACCCGGCCATTTACCCGCAGAAAACAGGTTTTATGTGGAAGAAATACATGCCCATGATGGCCTTAAAAGCAGAAGATTATAACGGCGATTTCCAGATAGATAACTTCTACGACTATGTGGCCATCCGTTTTGCAGATGTGCTGCTGATGGGTGCAGAGCTGAACCTGGATGGTGACCTGGGCAAAGCGCAGCAGTATTATAACCGTGTGCGCGACCGCGCTTTCCTGGACCAGAACCATCGCAGAACCTTAACGCCCGGCTCTGCCGGCAAAAAGCTGATCATGGATGAACGCCGTTTTGAGCTGGCGCTGGAAGGCCAACGCTACTGGGACCTGTTACGGCAGGGAGTGCCCGTTGCCCAACAGGCCATTAACAATACCAGCACTGATCCACAGTTCAGTGTAAGCTTCCGCCCGGAAACAAAAGGACTTTTCCAGATACCGCAGCAGGAGCTGAACCTTTCCGGCGGCAGCCTGAAACAGAACGCAGGATGGAACCAATAATGATCAACCAAAACAAACAGTATATGCACAAACATATTCATCATATCATCACTTACTGCCTGCTGCTTTGTACACTGGCAGCCTGCGATCCGCGGGAAGACCGGGATATGCTGCCCGCGCCTTTGCAAAGCAAGGACCTGCAATTTTCAGTAACCCAGCAACAGGGGCATGATAACATAGTGTACCTGGAAAATAAAACACAGGGCATTATTCCCTTCTGGAATTATGGCACCGGTATATCCAACAAAGCAAAGGATACCATTAACATACCTTTTGCCGGTACGTATTACATCAAGTTCGTGGCTTATAGTGGTGGCGGCCCGGTAGAAGATTCTGCCAAGATAACGGTAACAGAGAACGATCCTAATTATTTCAGCAGCCCTATGTGGAACCTACTCACCAACGGTGAAGAAGGTAAAACCTGGGTATGGGCTATGGACACACCCGGCGGCGCGCCTTACGGAAATGGCTCCGGTGGCGCTACTGCGCCGGAATGGTGGAAACCCACACCGGCAGATGTTATTTCCTGGGGAGTGGATAAAGATGAAATGACCTTTGACCTGAAAGGCGCTGCCAACTATACTAAGGTAACGCCCAAAGGCACAGAGAAAAGTTTATTTGTGCTGGACACGCTGAATAAAACCATCAAGATCCTGGGCTCTGATATCAGCTACGGCGCCAAGATCACGTATGTGGTGGTAACGCTGAATGCCAATGAGCTTACGCTGGCGCAGCAGGGTGATGGATGGCGCAACATCTGGATGTTCAAACGCAAAGGATTTAAATATTAAAGAAGCTAGTGCACTAGGTTTTAGTTTAAATAATGAATAATGCTATACCGGGGTTATCCAGCCCTGGTGACATTTAACACGTTACGAATAGAGGACATCAAAGGCCCCGGCGGATTAAAACATTCCGCCGGGGCCTTTGGTATTTGATGCTACAGCTATTCGGTCTTTAAACTTTTTATGGGATTAGACAGTGCTGTTTTAATACTTTGATAGCTTACGGTTAACAATGTAATGATGATAGCTCCGCTGCCGGTTACCGCAAAGATCCACCAGGACATATTAGTGCGGTAAGTATAGTGCTGCAGCCAGTTATGCATAAAGAAGAAAGCAGCAGGCATGGCAATGCACAGCGCAATGATCACCAGCATCACAAAATCTTTTGACAGCAGGCTCCATAAATTAAATACCGTAGCGCCCAGCAGCTTACGGATACCTATTTCCTTCACACGCTGCTCTGCCATGAAAGAGGCCATTCCAAACAATCCCAGGGCAGATATGAAAAGCGCCAGCACCGTAAAGAACACCGACAGCTTGCCGATGCGTTTTTCATATGTAAACTTGGAAGCATAATCTTCATCCACGAACTGGTAGCTGAAAGGCTCTGCCGGGGAATACTTTGCGCACACGGCTTGCAGCCTGCCCAGCGCAGTTGAAAGGCTTAATTTCGGATTAAGCCGGATATTCAGAATGCCACCGTCATCATTTCCCTTAATATGAAAAACACTTTGCTTTACGGGTTCATAAGGGTTTTCCATTACTACATCATTTACTACACCCAAAATAGTAAAGGACCTGCCTCCCCATTTTATAACCTCACCAACCGGGTTTTTAAGCCCCATATATTTAACAGCGGTTTCATTTAATATCAATCCAAAGGAGTCTGCAGCAAAGCCGGCAGAGAAATCCCGTCCTGCTTTTAATTGCCAGCCTACGGTTTTACCGTATTCAGTAGTTACGCCAATGGTATTAAAAGTTGCTTTCTCATTGCGGTCTTTTCCCTGCCAATCAAAGGAATTATCATAATGATCGTTTTCAGTAATAGGTGTATTGGATTCGGCCATTTCTGTAATAGCACCGGATGCTAACAGGTCATTACGCATAGCGGCAAAACTATTGTGATAATTGGCCGTGCGCATAATGATAGTGATCAACCCTTCCCGGCTGTAACCGATAGGGCGGTTCTGTGTATACTGCACCTGACGGAAAACAACTATAGTAGCGATCATTAAAACAATAGAAACCGTAAACTGCAGCACTACCAGTGTTTTGCGGGGCACAGCAGCAAAAGGGCCGGCCCTGAAAGTTCCCTTTAATACTTTTACCGGTTTAAAGGCAGACAGGTAAAAAGCCGGGTAGCTGCCTGCAAGCAGCCCTGTAATAATAGTAAAGCCTATACAGGCAGCCCAGAAATAAGGATTTGCCCAGGCAATGGATATTTGTTTTCCAGCCACCAGGTTAAAGAACGGCAGTAGTGATATTAGTAACAGTAATGCACACACGAATGATAGAAACGACGCCAGCAATGATTCCAGGAAGAACTGGTTTATTAACTGGCTGCGCTGGGAGCCAACTGCTTTACGGATGCCTACTTCTTTTGCACGTTTTTCACTCCGCGCAGTGCTCAGGTTCATAAAGTTGATACAGGCCAGCAGTAATACAAATATGCCTATGATGCCGAATAGCCATACATATTGTATAGCTCCGCCTGTATTTACACCATTTTTAAAATCGGCATACAAACGCCATTTACTCATGGGCTGCAAAAAGAGCACACTGTTTACTTTGGCTTCCTCCTTACTTAGCCGGGCCTGCTTAACACCTTTAATTTTTGCAGATACTTTATCTATATCTGCCTTATCAGCCAGCTGTACAAATATCTGGAAAGAGTTGTTGTTCCAGTTATCCTCATTACCCTGTGTCCAGCTGGTAAGGTCAAAGAATGGCGCAATAAATTTCACCTCTTTGAAACTACTGTTAAGCGGCAGGTCTTCATACACACCGGTAACCGTTTCAACAAGATCTTCATTTATCTTTACTATTTTCCCTATAGGATCGGCATCACCAAAAAGCGATTTTGCCAGGGATTGGGAAAGCAGGATGGTAGAATGTTCTTTAAGGGCCGACCTAGTGCCTTTCAGCATATTAAGCGTAAGCAGGTCCGGCGCTCCCGGTTGCATAAAGTTACCCTGCAAGCCCACCCGTTTATCGCCCGCGCTAACAAGTGAGTTCATGCTCCAGGAAGAAAGCACCACCTGTTTAAAATCACTGCCATAGGTTGTTCTAAGCTCATTGCCCAGGGGTATGGGAACACCTACACCGGTATTTACCCTCCCATTGAAGGTTTCATGCTGCATTACATGTGCAATGCGGTCGTAGTGCTGATGATACTTATCAAAAGACAATTCATCCCAAATCCATAACCCGATTAATATTGCCACGGCCATGCCTGCAGACAGCCCAATAATATTAATGGCCGAAAACATCTTGTTCTTCACAAGGTTGCGGAAAGCGGCTTTGAAATAGCTTTTAAACATAGGGAGTGATATTAGTTGTTACGAAGCGGCAAGCCTTCCGTTCCAAGTAATATACCAGTGTAATGTTTAGTTACAAGCTAAATCTTTAAATATCTGTTTATGTTTAATGTGTCCGTTTTTAATACAGTGGCTGTCCGGTATTAAATGGGCTATTCTTTTTTTAAGGGCACCAGTTTTACCGGGCCTAATAAGCCGGAAGGCGCCGGTGCCCAGTTAGCAGCGGAAAAAGGCTGGTAAAATACATTCACAAAATTGATCTCGTAAAAGATGCGCCACTCCTTCCCCTTTCTATCATAATCGGCTATACGGTTTGCAGGCAGATTGATCACTTCTACTTCCAGCACATTCTTTCCCGGTTGCAGGTATTTACCAATGCGAGTGCTGAAAGGCAGCGCCCATAAGGTATCCAGCGGCCGGCCATTTACCGTGATGTGCGCGCTTTCCCGTACATCGCCCAGCTCCAGCAGCCAGTCATCGGCAGCAGCAGCTGGTTTATCAAAGCTAATGCGGTAGCGTGCAGCGCCTGCATAGGTTTTGGTGGCGCTATCCGGCAGCTGTGTCCAGGAGTATAAGCTATCCAGTGTAAAGGTTTTAGCAATAGCGGGCGTAGTGTCTGTAAAAGCCAGCTCCCATTTACCTTTAAGCGGCTGGGCTTCCCCTGCCGGCTGCCAGTAAGCCCATGCAGGCCCCTGCAAAGGATGTGCAGCATTGGATGTTTTCAGGATCAGCGATTCACCGGCCTTTAGCTGCACATGCACTGCTGCTTTACCTTGCTGTTGGCGAAGTTGTGCCAGCCCGCTGTTGCCGGTGTATGCATCAAACCAGGCAGCAGAAGCAGCGGCTGTGCCTAAGGTTACCCAGCCATCAAAATCGTGCGCCTGCTGGTTGGCTATCATGTAATAATGACCGCTGTCATGCCTGCGGCGGGTGAACCGTAAGCCGCTATCCACCATGGTTTCCCGGGTTGCGGGCAACTGTTTTTCCATGGCTGCGGCGGCAGTGATCTTATTGTTTAATGACTGTTTTAATTGGGTGAATGCCTGCCGGCTTTGCTGCAAATGCGCCAGCCCGGGTACATCTTTAGGCAGATGATCCAGGAATATAACCTTGGCACCGGCTTTAGCCAGCTTGCTTAATTGCTGCAAAGTGGCCAGCGGCATGTATTCGCAGGCCGGTACAATAATAGTGCGGTAGTGGTTGCCGGTAGTTTGGATCTCCCCATTGCTTACTTTAGTTTGCTGCAGCTGCCGGTCTGAAATAAAATCAACATTATATCCCTTATCCACCAAAGTAGTGGCTACATCATAAAATGGAAAGGGTTTCATCCACTCCGAAGTTTTGCCGATCACAAACTGGTAGTAACGGTCGCTCATAGGCGACTGCCATACATCATACACAGGCCAGTACAACAGGATATCATTATCTGCTTCCCCATCCTGCAAAAAAGATTGCGTGCGGGTAATATAACCCGTGAACGCCGGCATATACCGCCAGAAGGTGTTGTAGGGCGAAAACTCCACCGATGCATAGAACAGCCATCCCGGCCAGGGTGCATCTTTAGGGGAATAAGGCGTACCATGAAAAAGCACGTGGTTTATGCCGGATAGCAACAGGTTATCCAGCTCCGGTCTGCACTGCGATAAAGGCGTTTTGAAATGTTCCGTTAGCCAGGTAAAGGTTTCCGCAGATACATATTTTTTACCCGTTACATGTGCAGCAGATGCAGCAAACCTTAGCATCAGTGGGTTGGATTCTGTATGCCGGATCTCGCTACTATCAACATGCAGGCCGGGTATATTGAAATGCGTAGTGCCGAATGATTCGCATTCCGGTATATCCACAGCAGCGTACAGGTCCAGCAGGTTGGCTGGCGAGCCATGCGCCTGGTTGCGTGTAGTGCTGCCCATTTTATGCGCCCAGCTTACCCAGTTATGGGTAAAATTTTCCAGCAGCATATCAGACATGGTTACACGATAATCGTTCACCACCCGGCGTACTGTATCCGGATCGCCATGCCCCAGGAAAGCCGGTAAATAATCTTCCAGCCGGTATCCCCTGCGTTGCGCAAACTCCTGCAGCAGGTCGGCTGACCAATCGGCGCCAAACACTTCATAAGAATCATTGAAAAAGGTATGTGGTACGGGCGCTTTTGTTTTTTCAAATGCGCTGCTAAAGCCCTGCAGATATGCTGTTACCACTCTTTTTGAAAAGTGGTCCATCACCCAGCCTTCCCCACCCGGTGAAGCGCGTTTTACCTTTTGCCCCGTTTTACCGTTGAACAATGCTACAAGCTGCCAGCTGCCGGCAGGGGCTGTCCATTGTAAAATACCGGCAGGGTTAACTTTTGCAGTCAGGTTCAGGCGCTGCCCCTGCGGGCCATAGGCTATAAGCGCCTGCAATGGCGCAGGTGGCTGCTTTTCCTTTAGGTCCGCTTTTATGGGTTCTTTTAAAGATTGCCCTGCCTGCAGCACATATTCCTTAAAGTATACTTTACCGGCAGCATCTTCCAGCGGAATACCGGGGCCGCCAAAGGGCCAGCCGGTGCCGGTGTTCATATCTACGATCATGCCTAAACGGTTGCTTTCATGAATGGTATAACCCAGCATCTGCATCCAGTGAGGCGATAAAAAATCTATGAACTTATTTTCAAATCCCCTGGTGCCATAAATAGGCGTGATCTCAACCCCACCAATGCCGGCTTGCTGCATAGCCTGCAGGTTATAGGCCAGGCCGGGCGTATCCACTGCATTGCCCAGCCACCACCAGCGTGTCCAGGGACGGGTTTCTTTTTGAATGGATGGCCATTGCAATCCCTGGCCAATAGCCAGGTAACAGCAACAGAACAAACAGGCGGTTAATAATCCAATTCTTTGCATAACGTATCCCAATTATTTTACCTTAAAAATAAAGGCAGAAGCGGTCATATATTGCCCGCCCTGCGCAGCGGTGAACAGATAGGCAGGCTTACCTTTATGCATTAACAGCTGCGGCCTTTCAAAGCGGCCATAACGCTTCAGATGCGGGGCTGGCGGCGGTTCCTGTATGTAATGGGCTGCATCGTAATAAGCAATGGATGGCGTAGTCCAATGCAGCCCATCCTTTGCTTCCATATACAAACCTACCTTTTGACTATACACACCCATATCACGGGCCAGCATTTTAAACCGGTCCTGCTCATACCACACAAAAGCATCTTCCAGCTGCTTGTTATCCCCTAATTTAGAAAAATCTATCATCGGGTTTTGTGCATATTTATGAAAGGGACCTTCCGGCTTGCTGGCAATGGCCAGTCCATACTTACGGTTTCCACGGATGGCGGCACCGGCATCCCGCTCATAACCGGCCGTATTCCAGGATTTATAGTATAACCAGTACTCTCCATTGGGATGATGCACCAATGAGGGATTAGTAGTGCAATGATCATCCCAGGCGCCGGTAGCGCCTGGTTCCAGGATAGGTGCTTCACTGCGCTGCCAGGGACCTTCCAGGCTGTCTGCAACAGCAAGGCCTATACGTTTGGTATTGGTTTTACCGTTGGAGTTACCCATGTAATACAAATAATAGCGGTTACCCAGCTTTCGTATATGCGGGTTATGGCAGGTAGTGGCATCCCAAAAGCCGGGGCGTGGTGAGCGTACCGTATCCACATACTCAAACTTCCCCTCCGGGTGGTCTGCTACTGCATGCGCAATCTCTGAACTATTGATCCAGCCCCCCATACCTTTTGCCGTGGGCCAGCGGGAAAAGAACACATGGATCTTTCCATCCGGCCCTTCAATAGGGCTGTTACACCATACATACCAATCCTTCATTTCCAGCGCACGGCCTACGGGCTGCAGGTGCCTGCTGAATTCAGACACCGGAGCACCCGCACGGTAGTGAGCCATGAGCCTTGCAGTGATGAGAGAACCGCCAAAAGCGGCGAGAAAGTTTCTTCGGGTAAGCATAATTTTCACAATTAGTAGCCGGCGTTCTGATCATACAAGCCTGGCTTAATATTGATCTCCGTTTGCGGTACAGGATATAAGATAAACTCATTTTTCATGGGCTTCATCACTTTCTTTTCATCTTCCTTCACCATCCAGGCATTCATTACAGTCACTACCTTGCCGGTACGTACCAGGTCGTGCCAACGCAGGCCCTCTGCGGCAAACTCGCGGCGGCGCTCTTCCAGCAAGGTATCTGCAGTTACGCCCGTAATGCCGCCCAGTCCGGCACGGCTGCGCACCTGGTTTACAATATCATCCACGGTTGCCTGGCTGCCACCGGTATGCAATAAGGTTTCTGCATACATCAGCAGCACATCCGTATAGCGCAGTACCGGCTGGTTAATACCCCAGTCACGCAGATCAACACCATAACGTTTAGGGTCCAGGAATTTTTTGAAATAGTTCTGGTTCACAAAGTTGCCATTCTCATCTGTAAAGCCCTGGATCACGTTAAAGGTTAAACGCACATCGCCAGCCGGGTAGCTGCTAATGAGGTCATTGGATACATATTTAAAATCATTGCCACTGGCTACCGGAATTTTGTTTGCCCGCATGTAACTGCCGGGCAGCATTTCAGCCGGTATTACCGTACCGGTACCGGTACCGCCGCTTTTAAACTGCACCTCAAATACAGACTCCGAATTGTTCTCATTATCGTAACTGAAGATCTGCGCGTAGTTATTGATAAAAACATACTTACCACTGTTAATGATCTCTGACAGCAGGTCGCGGGCTTTAGCATATTCATTGGAATTTAACACAGGCCCTTTATCCAGCAGCACGGGGCCGGAGCGGGTTAAATATACCCGTGCCAGAATACCTTTGGCTGCATACAGGGTAGTCCTGCCTTTACTGCCGCCGCTGTAGGATGCGGGTAATAATTGCGCCGCACTCTCCAGGTCAGCAATGATCAGGTCATAGATCTCCTGCACGCTTGCGCGGTTAATACTTTGCGCAGCCGTAGCGCTAACCAGGTGATCTATTTTAGGCACACCGCCAAAGAAACGCACCAGGTCAAAATACATGAGCGCGCGTATGAATTTTGCTTCGCCGGTGAACTGGTTACGCGCCGTTTCATCCGGCACCTTATCTGCACTGATATTATCCAGCACGGAATTACAGCGCATAATGGTATTGTAGCAATCGCTCCATGCGCTGGACATAAGGGTATTGGATGAATTAACGGTAAAATTATTTACCGGGTTCCAGTCGTAAGTACCGCCTTCTCCCGGCACATACATATTATCAGACCGTATTTCTGATAAAAACAGATGACGGCTAGGATAAGTGGACAGCCCGTTGTAAGCTGCATTCACAGCCTGTTCAAAGTCCTGCTGGTTACGGTAAAAGTTTGCCACGCTGGGATCAGAAATAGGTTTTACATCCAGCTTGCTGGTACAGCTGCCTAACAGCACCGTACCGGCTATTAATATTTTAAATAACTGTTGCATAGGATCAGAATGAAATGTTAAGACCAAGAATGTAAGATTTTGCCAAAGGGAATGCACCGTAATCATCCCCGGAATCATTGATAGCTTCCGGGTTAAAGCCACCGTTATAATGATCTTTACCCCACACATTTTCTGCCGACATATAAATGCGGCCGCCATTTACACCGGGAATATGCTTCAGCAAACGCGATAAATTGTATCCCAGCGTAACGGTGCGCAAACGGAAATAGCTGGCATTGTATAACCAGCGGGAATCCTTCAGTCGCCCGTATTTGATAGGATTGGCCTTAGGTACAATGCCATTGCCGGGATCAGCCTCCGAACGCCAGCGATCGCGCCAGATGCCCAGTGAATTATCTGAAATACCGCTGCCCTGCCGGTCAATAGCACGGCCAAAGGTGGAATAGATCTTATTGCCCCATTGCCCCTGGAACAGGAAACTAAGATCAAATCCTTTGTAGTTGAAATTATTGGTGATGCCCCAAACATAAGTTGGATCAGGTTGTCCCAGGATCACCGCATCTTTTACATCGATCACTTTATCATTGTTAGCATCGCGGTACTTGGGATCACCGGCTTCCTCACCCGGTATAATGGTGCTGGATGCCGCTTCTGCCGCTGTTTTCAGGATGCCGATGTTTTCCAGCACATAAAAAGCGCCAATGGGCTGACCTACGGTAGTAATGTGATGGCCCATGTTATCGAAATTGCCGAAGATGATAGGTGTGTTGTTCGGGCCCAGCTGCAGCACCTTATTGGTGTTATGGCTCAGGTTCAGGTTGGTGGTCCATTCAAATGCGCCGGTAAAGTTTCGGGTGGAGAGCTCCAGCTCCCAGCCTTTGTTCCGCACCTTACCAATGTTGGTAATAGCGGTGCTGAAGCCTGTCACCGCTGCCACCGGTATGCTTAACAACAGGTCTGTATTCAGTTTGCGGTAATAATCGAACGACAGGAAGATGCGGTTATCAAACAAACCCAGGTCCAGCCCTGCATCTATGGTTTCTGATTTTTCCCAGCCCAGGTCAGGGTTCGGAATGTTGGTAGCGGTTTGTCCTTTTACCAGCGCCCCTTCACCAGTGCCCAGTACATAATTGGAAAAACCCAGCAAGCCTATCTGGCTAAAATCACCAATGTTATTATTTCCCGAAAGGCCCCAGCTGCCGCGCAGCTTCAGCTCACTTACCGCGCCTATGTTTTTCATAAAGGGTTCTTCCAGCACCCGCCAGCCTGCAGATACAGCGGGGAAAACGCCCCACTTGGTATTGGCCCCAAAACGGGAAGAACCATCGCGGCGTATGGAGGCAGAAAGCAAATATTTATCGCGGAAGCCATATTGTACCCTGCCAAAGTAAGAGATAAGCACATTCTTTGTTTCGCGTGTATACGTGTCAGATAGTGTGAGGGTAGTAGCGCCGTTCAGCGTATAAATATCATCGGTGCTGTAGTTGGAGCCGCCGATGCGCGCTTCTTCAAAATTAGTTTGGTTAAAGGAATAACCGGCTACGGCCGCTATATCATGACTGCCAAAAGTTTTATTATACGATAGCGTGTTTTCATTTACCAGCGTGGTTTTGCGGAAGGTACGGGAGGAGCCGGTGCCCGGGTTCCCGTTCCGGATAATGCTGGGAGAAAATGCTTTACGGCGGTAGTCCGCATTATCCACATTCAGCGTGGACTTGAACACTAATCCATCAAACAGTTTATAATCTCCATAAATACTGCCTAAGGTACGCAGGGTGCGTTCCTCTCCCATCTGCTCCCGTAACACTGCCACGGGGCTTACGGTGGAGCTGGCCCAGGCATACCGTGCATTGGGCACTACGCCGGTTTCCAGGCCCACGCTGTCTTCCACAATAGGCGTAGCGCTAACAGCTTTGTGCAATTGTGCATCCTTGCCTTCTGCACCGGGATCTGTAACTACGCCATAAGAAGGCGCCAGGTTCAGGCCCAGGTTAATACGGTCATTCACCTTCAGGTTTACGTTAGAGCGGAAAGAATATCTTTTATAACCGGTATAGATCACAATACCATCCTGGTTCAGGTAATCGCCGGAAATGCGGTACGTAACTTTGTCGGTACCGCCGGAAGCAGACAGCTGGTAGCTATGCACCAGGC
>Ga0102590_1001224_pt1 | contig 40744 bp, 30 predicted proteins | sample AraplaMF_Col_mMF_FD_76859 | JGI IMG/M metagenome (GOLD analysis project Ga0102590, IMG submission 76859) | Arabidopsis root microbial communities from the University of North Carolina, USA - plate scrape MF_Col_mMF | ecosystem: Host-associated > Plants > Roots > Endosphere | place: USA... | reverse complement strand
TTTGTCGCCTTTCAATGTCCGCTCTCCTGTTTTCCTCATGGAATTGTTTCAAGCGGGACATGAAATCAAATATTTCGGTCTCCGTCGAGTGGCGACGGGCGTGATATTCCTCGGTCGTCTGGATAATGATGTCGACGACGTTGGGGAAACAACCGCAGCAGCGGCCGCGTTTTTCCATGGCGTGATAGACCTTCGCAGGCACGATAAGCTGCCAACAATCTTCATCGAGAAGATTGGTGATAACCTCCCGGATTTCCTTATCGGTTATATAATTGCAGCTGCAGACAAGCACGTCTTCATTCCAAACATGACACTGACTATCGTGTTTTCTGCTAAAGAAGATGGTGGCTGTCAAGAAAAAATTCGAGTCCCGCAGCATTGAACAACGGTGTGCGAATGAGGCCTCATGCATATCGTCCGGGATTATGCAGCGGTTTCAGGATGATGACGCCATAAGGCAAATGAAGACAACCTGCATGGTCCTGATCGCTGCGACGTACTTCAATGGAAGTTGCGTCCGCGCGGCATCACCTCAGCGGTTTCCCCCGCGCCGGCATGGCGGCCTGTGGCAACCATCCGTTTTTCCAGCTCCGCCCGCTCCTGCGCATTCGCAGCCTTTTTCTGCCGCTGATCGACACCCGGCCTCAGCACCTCGTCTGCCCGCTCGCAGACGCCGAAACGCCGGGCCTCACGTTGCAGGATACCAAGCGCCGGCGTCATGTCCTCGATATGCTCGACGACGGTATGGATCACTCCGCTCTGGCTTTGCAGCCTGCCGCGGATTTTCACCAGCCGGGCGCCCATCACAACTGAGCGGTATTTGTCGAATATCTTGTTCCAGACGATCGCATTGGCCACCCCGGTCTCGTCCTCCAGCGTCATGAAGATCACACCTTTTGCCGAACCAGGTCGCTGGCGCACCAGCACGAGGCCCGCAATCGTCACCCTCTGCCCGTTCGCGACCTTCAACAGATCGACATTGCGCGTCACACCCGCCTTGCGCAATTCCTCACGCAGGAAGGAGACGGGATGCGCCTTCAGCGACAGTGAGAGATAACGGTAGTCCTCGATGACCTGCTCTCCCGGCAGCATTTCCGGCAGCTTCGCTACAGGCTCGATCTGGAGGTCGACATGACGGACCTGCTCGAAGAGCGGCAGCTCCTCGGCCGCGCTCTTCACATCCAGTGCCCGCACCGCCCAGAGTGCGTCGCGTCGTGACAGTTTGAGGGACTGGAACGCATCGGCATCCGCCAGTCGCTCGATGACGGATTTCTGCAGACCGGACCGCAGCCAGAGATCGCGCACCGAACTGTAGCCTTCGCCTCGATTGCTGATGAGCCGTTCCATATCGCCTGTCGAAAGGCCCTTGATCTGCCGGAAGCCGAGCCGCACCGCATGCCGGGTCTTGATGATCTCGCGCATCTTGTCATGCCGGAAATCGATGGCATTCCGATCGAAGGCAGCCTCTTCCAGACCGCAATCCCAGTTTGATTCATTGATGTCGACCGGCAGGATCTTTACCCCGTGCTCGCGTGCGTCCCGCACCAGCTGCGCCGGCGCATAAAATCCCATCGGCTGGGAATTCAGCATCGCCGTGCAGAAGATGTCGGGATAATAGGCCTTGAGCCATGAGGAAGCATAAACGAGCAGCGCGAAGGAGGCGGCATGGCTTTCCGGGAAACCGTATTCCCCGAAACCTTTGATTTGGTTGAAGCATTGCTTCGCGAACTCCGGATCATAGTCCTTTGAGACCATTCCTTCGATGAACCGCTTTTCGAAGTTACCGATCGTACCCGTTCTCTTGAATGTCGCCATCGCTCTGCGAAGCTTGTCGGCTTCCGCCGGTTTGAAGCCGGCGGCGGTAATGGCGATCTGCATGGCCTGTTCCTGGAACAAGGGCACGCCGAGGGTTCTTTCCAGAACCGTTTCCAGCTCCTTGCTCGGATATTTGATCGGAATGTTTTTGGCCCGCTGCTCCCGGCGCTTCAGATAGGGATGCACCATGTCGCCCTGGATCGGTCCTGGCCGCACGATCGCCACCTCGATGACGAGATCGTAGAACACCTTCGGCTTAAGACGCGGCAGCATGCTCATCTGCGCCCGGCTTTCGATCTGGAAGACGCCGAGCGTATCGGCCCGGCCCATCATCTCGTAAACCGGCTCGCCTTCGTTCCCATGCTCCTTGTTACCGAGGTCTGCGAGCGTCTTCTTCACGTCGTAATGCAATTCAAGCAGCGAAAAGGCCTTCCGCAGACAGGTCAGCATGCCGAGCGCCAGCACATCCACCTTGAGGATCTTGACGTTATCGAGGTCGTCCTTGTCCCACTCGATCATGTACCGATCCGGCATCGCCGTCTTCATGATCGGCACCACCTCGTCGAGCCTATCGCGCGTGATGACGAAGCCGCCGACATGCTGGGTGAGGTGGCGCGGGAAGCCGAGAAGTTCGGACGCATACTGAAGAACGTTTCGGGTCACCGGATCCTTGACGTCGAGACCCGCCGCCTTCGCGTCCCGCTCCGAGAGATTATCCTCCGACCAGCCCCAGACGAGGCTGCTGATCGCCGACTGGACATCCTCCGAGAGCCCAAAGGCCTTGGAGACCTCACGGCCCGCCGAGCGCGTACGGTAGGTCGTCACCCCCGCCGTCAACCCAGCATGTTCTATGCCGTATCTTTTATAGATGAACTGGATGACCTCTTCGCGCCGGTCATGCTCGAAATCGACATCGATATCCGGCGGTTCGTCGCGATCCATCGAAATGAAGCGGTCGAAGAGCAGTGTGCTTTTTTGAGGATCGACTTCCGTTATTTCAAGGCAATAACAGATGACCGAATTTGCCGCCGATCCGCGCCCCTGGCACAAGACCTTAAGTTCATAGCGGGCGTGCTGGATGATCCTGTGAACCGTCAGGAAATAAGAAGCATATTTCTTTTTTTTAATGAGATCGAGTTCATACTCGATCTGTGGCGCCACCTTGGGCGGGATACCCTTGGGATAGCGTCTTGCCGCTCCCGCTCTCGTCAGCCTTTCGAGAGTCTCCTGCGGCGTTTCACCAGGATCGTTTTCCGGCGGATAATTGTGCTCCAGTTCCTTCAGCGAAAAGGTCAATTTGCCGAAAAGGGCCTGCGTATTGTCGATCGCACCAGGATAGTCCCGGAAGATCCGGGCCATTTCACGTGAATCCTTGAGGTAACGCTCGGCATTCGGCGCCAGAAGGAATCCGGCTTGCGATATCTGCACATGCTCCCGGATCGCGATCACGATATCCGAAAGCGGCCGGCGTTCAGGATGATGGTAAAGCGGCTGGTTGGTTGCAACCAGCGGCACACGGTTTCGAGCGGCAAGCATGGCAAGCACCGCAAAGACCTGCCTGTCGCGGCCATCATAGGCTGGCGACAGCGCCATGAAAAATGCCTTGCGGAACCGTCTGCGGAACCGTTCCAGATAATCGTCCAGCGTCGACTGACCCGCCTGACGGTCGACAAGTGTGCGATCGGGAACGAGAGCAAGCATCATCTCATCCCCCCATTCCATGAGTTCCGCTTCCGTCAGAATGCAGCTTCCCTTGACCGCTTCTTCTTTCAGGTTGCCGGCGCTCAGAAGACGACAAAGGTTCGCCCAGCCCCGCCGGTTACGGGGATAGGCGAGGATATCAGGCGTTCCGTCGGAAAAGACGAGACGAGCGCCCGGCTGAATCCGGATGGGATCGAGGATCTCCTCCTCTTTTCCTTCCTTCTTCGCTTGGGCTATAATTTCATCCCTGTTCTTATATCTCTCCTCAAGCTGCTCCGCCTGCGCATGCGCCCTGACGACGCCGGCAACCGAATTCCGGTCCGCAATGCCGAGACCGCCGAGCCGTAGACGAGCAGCCTGCACGACCATCTCCTCGGGGCCAGAGGCGCCTTCAAGAAACGAGAAGTTCGTCCTTGTGCCAATCTCGAAGAATGCGCGCGCGATTGTCATGCGAACACGCCATGCATGAACCAGCGAGGATCAAGCGCCTGACCATAAAAGCCCCGCCGATAGATCCAGAAGCGATGTCCGGTCTCATCCTCGATGCGAAAATAGTCACGCGCCTCGGCGTCATTCCCATCGATCCACCATTCCATCGCAATCCGTTCCGGCCCTTCGCTTCTTGCCACCTGATGCTGCATGCGCCGCCAGCGAAAGATCTGCGGCGGACCATCTGGCACTTCGGCAAGTATGGTCTCGACGGGCTCCGGCGTTGCAAAGAGCCGCAGCGGACGCTCTTCGCGGAAAGGAAGCTGGATGTCCTGCGCTGCCTTCCGCCTGGGAAGGCTCTCCATCACAGGAACCGTGATGACGGCGCGTTCCGGAATATGGCTCTCGCGGAGCTGGAAGCTTTGCAGGCAATCCGCGCCAAGTCGGGCCGAGACCCGGTCGACGAAGGCCGAAAGCGAGATCTCTCCCTGCCGGTCGCCCTCGAAATCACCCTGCGCCTCGTTGAAGGGATCGTGCCGCAACACATTCAACCGCAGGATCTCGAAACCATAGCCGGCATCGAGATCGTCATAGACCGCCTGCAATCGCTCAGAAAAAAGCCCGGCAATGAATTTTGGTTCGCGAAGCGGCTGCGAAGCGCCGACGGAGATGCGAAAGACCCTGCCGTCGACGCGGAACAGGACCAGTTCGAACACCCGTCCGCCAGCCCCCCGCGCCTCCAGCGACGGCTGCAGCGATAAGGCGACCTGCCTGGTGACGGCAAGGATCTGTTCTTCCGTCCCGATGGGCTCGATCAGGCGGCTTTCGGCCGAGAGGCTGGCAACAGGACGCCGGGGCGAGACCGGCTCCTCTTCACGTCCCAGCGCCTGGTCGAGACGCAGAAGCAGCTCCGGGCCGAACCGGCGGGTCAGCGGCGCCCGCGGTGCATCGATGACGTCGCCGATATATTTCAGACCGAGCTTGTTCAGGGCAGCGACGGTTTGCCCCTCCAGCCGCAGGGCTGCGACCGGCAAGGACATCAGCACATGTTCCGTCTCTTCGTCCTCGATCACGCCGCCCTGCCCGAAGCGGGACGCGGCCCAGGAAAGGCCGGGCGACGATGAGACCGCGCCTCGCGCATCGAACCCCATATGGAAAAGCCGCGACAGCACATCCCGAAGAAGCGCCTTTTCACCGCCGAAGAGATGGGTGCAGCCGCTAATGTCGAGAAACAGGCCGTCCTTGCCGTCGAACGCCACCAGCGGCGTATAACGGTCGCACCAGTCGGCAATTGCCTCCAGCAACCGGCGGTCGGCCGCCGGATCTTCTTCCGCGACCTCGAGCATGGGGTACATGGCGCGCGCTTCGGCAACGTCCAGCTCCTTCCTCAACCCCAGCCTCTCGGCCAACTCGTCCAGTGCCGTCAGCCGCATGGCATTGTTGAGCTTGCCGGAACAGACGATAGGCGGCGTCTCAGGACGCCCTTTCGAACGCCAGGAGAGCCCCCATCGCTTGCGGGCGATGCGGTCCGTTGGCAGATGCGGGAAGCTGAGCGCCAGAATGCGCTGACTGTTCGCCTGGAGGACGAACGAGGTTTGGTTCGGCGATAGGGAGAAATTCGCGTTCATGGGGGTTCCACTCCAGAAGAATGGAGAGCGGGGCCGGATTGCGGCTCTTCTCCAGCGTGAGACGGAAAATCGGATTGCCGATGCTGCCGGAAAGTTTCGATCCATCCGGCAACGGCCGCAGACCGGACGGGGCTGGTTCGACATGCAGACGGAAGGCCGCACTGCTTGCCTCCTCCGCCCCGGCCTGGCGGACAAGAAAGAGCGGACGGCGGGCAGCATGCGCCCTGAGACTGAGCCTGCGGCTTTCGGTCAGGCGGAAATGGGCGGGATTGCCTCGCACTTCGAAGATGACGGCCGAGAAGGCAGCGCTTTCCACTGCCACCTCCGCCAGCCAGAGCGCCTCGTCCAGCTTGCGCGGCGCCGCATGGAGAAACCGCTCCGGGCTCAGCCCGAAATCCCGAAGCCCGGGGGCATAGGGACGACCGGCCTCCAGCGTGCCGACGGCATCGCCGATCCAGAGCAACGGCAGAACGCGGCCGGCATCCGCTTCCTGTTTTTGCAGTCGCGCGGCAACAGCCATCGCCAGCCCGCTTGCAGCACCTGCATCACGAGACAGAGCCGAGCGGAATTCGGTGATCGCATCGAGCGGCAGGCCGCCTTCCAGCGCCCCGTCGAGAAACTCCACCCCAAACGGCAGGGGCGGCAGAATGCGCTCCTGGCGGGTCTTGCGTCCTTCTGCCAGGGCTTCCTGTTCCGCTGCGGCAAGCGCCGGCGCGGGCCTTCCCTCCAGTCGGGCAATGGTTTCGCGGAGCGCAAAAAGCCGCTCGCGCGCCAGGGCGTGCTGCGCCATGGCGTTCTCCGATCCGTCTTGTTCCTGTTATGTTCTTATAGATTCCAGAGAGCTAATGAAGAGTCAACGGCCATTTTCTATGAATTTATTCCTGCCTTTGATTCCGCACTCGAAAATCGGCGATAAAGGTTCTATATGGGCCCGCAAAGGAAGGAATATTCATGGCCCGCATAGACCAGAGCGATGATTGGCGGGACCGCCATGCGCCGACGATCAGCACCTTCGAGTCGCTGGCCATGGAGGCCTATAGCCATCTGCCGGATGAATTCCGCCAACTGACGACCAACCTCACGATCGAGATCGAAGATTTCCCCGATGACGACGTTTTTGAGGACATGGCGCTGGAAACCCCTTTCGATCTGCTCGGCCTTTTCGAGGGCAGGGGCATTTCCGAACGTTTCACGCTGGAAACCGGCGAGATGCCGAACCGCATCCGCCTCTACCGACGCCCCATTCTCGATTACTGGGCTGAGAACGACGAGACGCTCGGCGATATCATCACCCACGTCCTGATCCACGAGATCGGCCACCATTTCGGGCTGAGCGACGATGACATGGAGCGGATCGAGGCAAGCGCCGAGGAAGCCGCCGAGCGCTAGCGCTAAGGACGCTCCACCACTTTCAATCACGCATAATCCTTTCCGAAAATCGATTACGATTTTCGGGGTTATGCGCTGAGCCTCACTGCTCGGAGAGCTTCATCTCAGGATGGTAATCCTTGCCTTCGACATGCTTGACGACGGCCTGGCCGCACTGCATCGCGCCGGTTGCGGCATTGAAGGCATAGGTCGGCGAGCCCTCCAGCGACCAGCCCTTGTTGAGGGCGGCAGTGACCTTGTGGCAGAAGGAAGCATCGTCGGGACCGGTCAGGAAGCGGTAGAGTTTCATCACATCGTCTTTCGTGCTGCAGCCTGGCGGGCTGCGATCAGGCGGGCTTTATGGACCAGACTTTCCGCCTGGACAAGATGCAACCGCTCGACCATCCGCCCGCCTGCATTGATGACGTTCAGCCCGTCGGAGGCGGGATCGGCAAAGGCCGCGATGATCGCCTCCGCTTCCGCAATCGCTGCCGGATCCGGGCCGAAATGATGGTTGGCGGGCTCGATCTGCGCCGGATGGATCAGCATCTTGCCGGCAAAGCCCATCGCCCGGCCCTGCAGACATTCGGCATCAAAACCCTGTTCGTCCCTGAAATCGTTGAAGACGCTGTCGATCGCATCGAGCCCGTAGGCGCTGACCGCAAGGACGACCTGCATCAGCCACGGCACGAGATAGCTCCGCCCCGGCTGTGGCAGCACGCCGGTTTCCTTGCGCAGGTCGTTGAGCCCGACGACGAGGCAATCGAGCCGCGAGCCCGGCGTGCGCCCGGCTTCGGCGATAACAGCCGCATTCAGGATGCCGCGCGGCGTCTCGATCATCGCCCAGATACGCAGATCTTCCGGTGCATCCGCCTCGGAGAGAAGGTCGCCGACCGCCATTATATCCTGCGGTTCGTCGACCTTCGGCAGCAGCACGGCGTCGGGATTGAGCGCGATTACCAGTTCCATGTCCGCCAGGCCGAAATTGGTCGACAGGTCATTGATGCGAATGATCCGTTCCTTGCCTTGGAGCGGCCGAGCCGAAAAGAAATTCCTCAGATTTTCCCGCGCTTCCGCCTTCCTTTCCGGCGCCACGGAATCCTCGAGATCGAAGATCACCGCATCGCAATCGACCGCATGGGTTTTTTCGAGGGCGCGGGGATTGATGGCAGGCACGCTCAGCACCGAACGGCGCAGGCGGGCGGAGCGGGTCGCGGGGTTTCGGCTCATGGCGAATTAGTGCCAAGCTTTGAAAGCCGAAGCAAGCAGCCCACTCCAGAACATCGAGCAGAACAACAAAAAGCCACGCTTGCCTTGCAGAGAGGAAAGAGAAGGACCACATTCCTTTCCGAAGAAAGGTCTCTAACCATGCAGAACATTCGCTCCATCTTCCTCATGCTTGCCGGCGCCACCGTTTTCGTGGCCATGCTGCTTCTCACCTTTTCGGTGACGCTCGCCGTCGGCGGCATCCTGACCGTGCTCATGGTCGGACGCGCGCTTTCGATGAAGATGAAGCCCGCTCCGGTCCGCGCCAAGGCGAACAATGGTAAGCCGGAGATGCGCGTGTGGAACGACGGCCGCGGTACGATCATCGATCTCTGATCACCGGATTTTCCAAAAATTTTGACCGACACTGTCGGCTCCAGATTCCATCATGCGTCCTTGAAACAGCCAGGCATTCTGCCGGCTCGTGAAAAACGTATGGAGGACGAGCATGGATACGACGACAGAGAGCAACCCGACGAAGATGCCACCGGTCAAGAATGGCCTGCTGCCCTATCTGACGGTCGACGGCGCGGTGAAAGCTGCGGAATTCTACAAGAAGGCTTTCGGCGCCGAAGAGGCATATCTCGTGCCGGTCGACGAGAGCGGCCGAACGATGCATGTGCATCTCTACATCAACGGCAGCTCCCTCATGCTGTCGGATGCCTATCCCGAATACGGCCATCCTTTCAAAGGCCATGAAGGCTTCGCCATCCAGCTGGTTATCGACGATATCGATTTCTGGTGGGATCGCGCGGTTGCTGCCGGCGCCGAGGTCGTCATGCCGGTCGAACTGATGTTCTGGGGCGACCGCTACGGCCAGCTTCGCGATCCGTTCGGCGTCCTCTGGGGCCTGAACGCACCGTCCAAATAAGGGGACAGGCGCAATCGGCGGATCGCGCGAAACGTCGCGTGGCCGCCGTCTGTGAAAGATTCTCCTTCATTTCGGCGAAAAACTGGACTAGATGCAAATTCAGAAAGTAGATTTGCTGAAATGGAGCATGGATCATGGATAAATTCGTGAAGCTCACGGGCGTTGCAGCACCGCTGCCGGTCGTCAACGTCGACACCGACATGATCATTCCGAAGGATTATCTGAAGACGATCAAGCGCACCGGCCTCGGCACCGGCCTCTTCGCGGAAGCCCGCTACAATGAGGACGGCTCAGAAAACCCGGATTTCGTGCTGAACAAGCCGGCCTATCGCGATGCCAAGATCCTCGTTGCCGGCGACAATTTCGGCTGCGGCTCCTCGCGCGAGCACGCCCCCTGGGCGCTTCTGGATTTCGGCATCCGCTGCGTCATCTCGACCAGCTTCGCCGATATTTTCTACAACAACTGCTTCAAGAACGGCATCCTGCCGATCAAGGTCAGCCAGGAAGATCTCGACAAGCTGATGGACGACGCCTCGCGCGGCTCCAACGCCATCCTGACCGTCGATCTTGAGAATCTCGAGATCACCGGCCCCGATGGTGGCTTGATCAAGTTCGATCTCGACGAATTCAAGCGCCACTGCCTGCTGAACGGTCTCGACGATATCGGCCTGACCCTGGAAAAGGGCAAGGCGATCGACAGCTTCGAAAAGAAGAACGCCGCTTCGCACCCCTGGGCAGCCTGAGCCTCTCCAATCGGTTACCGATCAAGCCGGGTTTTTGCCCGGCTTTTTCTTTTGCGGCACATCAGAGAAATTTCTCTTTCCAGGCCTCAAGCTTTTCGAGCGACACGCCGATGCCGCCGCAGACTTCGATAAGCGGATTGTCGAAGCGCTGAAGCAGCCCGGCATGCACATCGGCAACGGCAAGGGCCGCACCGCAAGCCGGCTCGACCAGAATGCGCTGCGCATCGGCAAATTTCAGGCAGGCGGCAACGGCATCGGCGTCGCTGACGACAACACTTTCGATCGGATGCTGCTTCGGCAGGTCGAAGACATGCTGCGCCACCTGCCGCGCCCCGAGCGAATTGGCAATCGAGGTAATGGCGGGAAGGGTGATACGCTCACTCGCCTTGAGGCTGGCATTCAGCGAGGCCGCCCCTTCAGTTTCGACGGCGATAACAGGCACATCGGAAAGCCCGTTTCGCTTCAATCCCTCGACAATGCCGGCAAGCAGCCCGCCGCCGCCGACGCTGGTGACGACGCAATCGAATTTTGCACCTTTCGCCACCACCTCGTCGATCAGCGTGGCATGGCCATCCCACAGAAGCGGATGGTCGAAGGGGTGAACATAAGTCGCCTTTCGGCTCCGGGCGAGGTCGACTGCATGGGCATTGGCCTCATCGAAAACCGAACCGTGAACGAGGACATTCGCGCCCGTCGCGGCAATCGTCTGCCGCACATCGGCCGCCGTCGTCTCCGGCACGACGATCGTGACCGGCACACCAAGCGCCCGGCCGGCATAAGCCGCGGCAATGCCGGCATTGCCGCCGGAAGCACAGAAGATCTCGCGCGCCCCATTTTCCACCTCGTGCTGGCAAAGCCGTCCGACGCCGCGCAGCTTGAAGCTGCCGGAAGGCTGCAGCGCATCGAGCTTCAGCCAGAGCGGTTTGCCGCTGACGCTGTAGCCAGGTGCCGTCTGGACCAAGGGCGTGTCGAGATGGAGAGGCGCGAAAGGCATGGGAACCATCCAGGGAAATAAAGGTCGGGGCTGCCGTTCTAATCTGTTTGCGGGCGCAGGAGCAACCATCGCTGCTCAGAGCGAAGCGTACCGATTCACCGCTTCCGTCGCTTGAAATGCCCATTTCCGGGGTCTAAGAAGCCGCAACTAGTTTTTCCCAGGAGGGTTTCATGACAGCGCGCAATCTTTTCCTGTTGCCGGGTGACGGCATCGGTCCCGAGGCCATGGGCGAGGTCCGCAAGATCATCGCCTATATGAACGAGGCGATGAATGCCGGTTTCGTCACCGACGAAGGCCTTGTCGGCGGTTGCGCCTATGATGCACATGGCGCTGCGATCTCGGAAGCCGACATGCAGAAGGCACTTGCCGCCGATGCCGTTCTCTTTGGCGCCGTCGGCGGCCCGAAATGGGATAGCGTGCCTTACGAAGTGCGCCCGGAAGCCGGTCTGCTGCGCCTGCGCAAGGATCTGCAGCTCTTTGCGAACCTGCGTCCTGCCATCTGCTACCCGGCCCTTTCTGCGGCCTCGTCGCTGAAGCCGGAGCTGGTCGAAGGCCTCGACATCCTCATCATCCGCGAGCTGACGGGCGGCGTCTATTTCGGCGAACCGAAGGAGATCATCGACCTCGGCAATGGCCAGAAACGCGGCATCGACACGCAGGTCTACGATACCTACGAGATCGAGCGCATCGCCGGTGTCGCCTTCGAAATGGCCCGCACGCGGCAGAATCGCGTCTGCTCCATGGAAAAGCGCAACGTCATGAAGTCGGGCGTGCTTTGGAACCAGGTGGTGACCGAGACGCACAAGGCGAAATATTCCGACGTCCAGCTCGAACACATGCTGGCCGATGCCGGCGGCATGCAGCTGGTGCGCCAGCCCAAGCAGTTCGACGTGATTGTCACCGACAACCTCTTCGGCGACATGCTCTCCGACGTCGCCGCTATGCTGACCGGCTCGCTCGGCATGCTGCCGTCGGCCTCGCTCGGCGCGCCTGACGGCAAGACCGGCAAGCGCAAGGCGCTCTACGAACCGGTACACGGCTCGGCCCCCGATATCGCCGGCAAGGGCATCGCCAATCCGATCGCCATGATCGCCTCCTTTGCCATGTGCCTGCGTTACTCCTTCAATCTGGTGAAGGAAGCCGACGATCTGGAAAAGGCGATCGCCAACGTGCTCGACAAGGGCATCCGCACCGGTGATATCATGGCCGATGGCGCAAGGCAGGTCGGCACCGTCGAGATGGGCGATGCGATCCTCGCCGAGTTCAAGACGCTTTCCGCCTGATATTTCACGTGAAACAGTTCTGGCCCTTCGCAGGATTCTTGCGGAGGGCTTTTTTCTCAAGGCCGCGAGCCGCATCGGCTTGGTCGAATTATCCCAAACCGACTATCCTCGGCCACAATCTCGTGTATTTTTGCGCCGGATTTTAACGAGCGCATAACTTCGACATTGGAAACGATCTTCCAATGGATTATGCGCCAATTCAAAATAATAGAGCGTCCTTAGCGCGTCGTGGCACTTTAGGGCAAATTCGAACGGACGACGGAATGCGGGCATTTTGGGCTTCCCTGAACAGGCGCTGGCGCCGGAGTAGCGCCGGCATGCCGCCTTTGCGTTGGCAGGCCTGCCTCTTCATCACGCTCAATGCGGTGATCCTCTCCATGCTGCTCTTCGACGCGCCGATCGGCGCCAGCGAAGCTCCCGCGCCGGTGAAGCACCTCGGCGAGATGCTGACCGGTTTCGGCGATTCCGCTTGGCTGATCTACACCAGCATCTTGCTGTTCTTTCAGGGCCGGGCAGGCTACAAGCTTGTGAAGACGGCGCGCTCCAAGGCGCAAGCGCTTTATGTCAGCTGGATCGGCGCTTATCTCTTCATCACGGTCGTCTTCTCTGGGCTTCTCGCCAATCTGCTGAAGCGGGCGATAGGCAGGGCGCGTCCCGATCATTTTCATGACTACGGCATGTTTTCCTTCACGCCCTTTTCGGGCCATTCCGCTTTCGAAAGTTTCCCGTCCGGCCATTCCACCACGGTCGGCGCCTTCTTCGCCGCCTTTGCCCTGCTGTTTCCGCGCTATCGCGTTGCCTTCATCGCTTGCGCCATCTGGCTCGGCATGACGCGTGTCATGGTCGGCGCCCATTATCCGAGCGACGTGATCGCCGGCCTTGCCTTCGGCGCCTGGTTCTCACTGCTGACGGCGATCGTCTTTGCCCGCTGCGGCTTGCTCTTCAAGCTGGCACCGGACGGCTGGCCGCTCTCGAAGCGCCTGTTTCGCACTGCATAATTCCTTAGATCGGAATCGATTTAAGGATAAAATTATGCAGCAATTCAAAATGTTACAGCGTCCTTTGCGCGTCCGAAAAGACGTGCGGCGCTGTAATATGGAAAAGCCCGGCGCCTTGTGAGCGCCGGGCCTTTTTCTCAAGCGCGGATTGGCCTCAATCCGCCGCTCAATCCATGGCGTGGATATCCCTGTTCTTCGTTTCCGGCAGGAAGATCAGGCCGATCACCAGTGTGATCGACGCAAAGATGATCGGGTACCAGAGACCGTAATATATATCACCCGCGGCAGCGCTCATCGCGAAGGCTGTCGCCGGCAGCAGGCCGCCGAACCAGCCGTTGCCGATGTGATAGGGCAGCGACATGCCGGTATAGCGGATGCGGGTCGGGAAAAGCTCGACCAGCAGAGCGGCGATCGGGCCGTAGACCATCGTCACATAGAGGACGAGGACGAACAGCACGGCGATCGTGCCGATCCAGTTGACCCGGGCCGGATCGGCAACCATGGCGAAAGTGCCGCCATTGGCGATGTTGTAGACCGCCATGTCGGTGACGCCATTGGCCTCATCCGCCGTCAGCAGCTTGGTCTCGACCAGCTTGGCCGCTGGTACGGTTTCCTTCTCGCCGGCGCGCACGGCATCGGCATTGAGCGACAGTTCCGGATTGGCTGCGATGAAAGCATCGAGCTTGGCATCCGGCACCTTGACGGCGCCGCGGTTCAGCGGGTAGCCGGCATCATGGAGCGCGATGTTGACGCCCTTTTCGAAGGCGGCGGTCATGCCCTTGGCCTTGTCGCCGGCAGCGACGACGTCAAAGCTTGGGATCGTCGCGTTGCCGACCTTCACCGTTGCCGGCTGTCCGGCGGTACCGGGCACGACGTCGTAAGGGACCGAATTCCTCGTCAGGAACGCCGTTGCCACGTCGCAGGAACTGGTGAACTTCGCGGTACCGGTCGGATTGAACTGGAACCTGCAATCGGCCGGATCAGCCGTCACCGTTGCCCGGATCGAAGCCTGCGCTTCGGCCAGCGCCGGGTTCGCCGTCCAGGTCATCGCCTTGAACAGCGGATTATAGGTCACCGCCGCAATGAGAAGGCCTGCCATGATGATCGGCTTGCGGCCGATCTTGTCGGAGAGACCGCCGAAGATGACGAAGAACGGCGTGCCGAGGAGAAGTGCGATGGCGACCATGACGTTGGCCGAGAACAAGTCCACCTTCAGCACGTTCTGCAGGAAGAACAGCGCATAGAACTGGCCGCCGTACCAGACGACTGCCTGGCCCATGGTAGCGCCGAGAAGCGCGATGATCGCGATCTTGGCATTTTTCCATGTCCCGAAGGCCTCGGTAAGCGGCGCCTTGGAGCCTTTGCCTTCCGCCTTCATGCGCTGGAACGCCGGCGATTCGTTCATCTTCAGGCGGATCCAGACGGAAATGCCGAGCAGGACGACCGAGACCAGGAACGGAATGCGCCAGCCCCAGGCGGCGAACTGGGCCGCACCCATCAGATATTGAACAAAGACGATGACGATGAGCGACAGGAACAGGCCGAGCGTCGCCGTCGTCTGGATCCATGAGGTGAAATAGCCGCGGCGCCCGTTCGGCGCATGTTCGGCGACGTAAGTTGCCGCACCGCCATATTCACCGCCCAGCGCCAGACCCTGGAGCAGGCGCAGCCCGATCAGGATGATCGGGGCTGCGATGCCGATGGTGGCGGCACCCGGCAGGACGCCGACGAGGAAGGTCGACAGACCCATGATCATGATCGTCATCAGGAAGGTGTATTTACGGCCGACGAGATCGCCGAGACGGCCGAACACCAGCGCGCCGAAGGGGCGCACCAGAAAGCCGGCGGCAAAGGCGAGCAGCGTGAAGATGTTGCGCGTTGCCTCGGGATATTGGGTGAAATAGGTCGCGCCGATATAGGTGGCGAGCGAGCCATAGAGATAGAAATCGTACCATTCGAAAACGGTGCCGAGCGAAGAGGCGAAGATGACCTTCTTCTCCTCGCCGGTCATCGGACCGGCCTTCGCGCCGTCGATGCTTGCGACATTTGCCATTGTCTGTCCTCCACAGAGTGATGATCACGCGCGCGACCTACTCTCCTCAAAGCATACCCCTGGCCGCGACACGCCTGACGAGAGTGTGCCAGAAACGACAGATCAAAAAGAGAGATGCTTTGGGATTATGACTTTAGTCTAAGATTGGCGCGGTTCTCACGCACATCAGGCCGTCCGTGACGATTGAGCTGCCGGAGGTTTGAAAGCAGGTTTCACTGCGGTTTGCGACGTGGATCCGTTATGCTCTCAGCGCCTGCGCCGGCGATTGCCGATAAGCGAGCACTGCCGGCAGTGCAGCGAGAATTGCGGCAAAGGCAAGCAGCACTGCTGCAAGCCCGACGTCTTCACGAGTGAAGACGACCGGCATGGCGACCCCGCTCGTTTGCGAGAACATACCGGACAAGATGAGAGCCGCGACATAACCGAGCGCGAATCCGAGTGCGATGCCAACCGCCACCAGGAAGAAGAATTCCAGCCAGACGATGCCGAAAATCGCGCCGCGCGGGGCGCCGAAGGCCCTCAGTGCGCCGATCTGACGGCGGCGCTGGCCGATATGGATGACCGTGACCAGTACCAGCGAGGCTGCGACGAGAGCTTGCGCGCCTGAGGCGACCGCGACGAGGATCTGCTTGGCATCGCCGAGCGTGGCGTAGAGATTGGTCAGCACCTCGCCGGGAAAGACAGCGACGGTATTGCCGCTGCGATATTCCTGCCGCAGCTTGTAGGCATCGGCGATCGTCTTCGGCTTGACGAGAATGGCGGGAAGGCCGGGAGCGCCCGCAGTCAAGGTCTCATCAAGCGCGGCATCCGGATCGGCTTTCCCGTGATGCCCATGACCATCGTGATCAGCGCCGGCCTTCTCATGTTCATGGCCATGTTCAACGCTATCCGTTCCGGACGCCGCTTCATGTTCGTGCCCACTGTCCTCCTCATGTTCCTCCGCCTCCATGCCATGAATGTGCCAGACGGCTTGGATGGGAACGAGAATGGCTCGGTCCCAGGCGGTGCCGGTCGGCCGCAAGCGGCCGGCGATGTGATAGACGAGCTCGGTATGAGTCTCGCCGCCCTCTTCCAGCGACCCATGCATCGGCTTGATCTCGCCGCCGAGCGACAGCTTGACGGCAGCGCCGATCACCGCCTCGCCCTCGCGCGCGAAAATCTTGCCTTCGGCTAAGCCGCCGGACAGGTTCTGCGTCAGCGTGGTCGTTGTGCCGATGATCGGATAGCCGGAGAAGGAATCGCCGAAGCCGATCGGGGCTGCCCAATCGACCCGCGGATCTGCGGCAAGCTTGCCGAGCACCTCGCCCGGCATCAGCGGCAGCGGCGAAGGCTGCAGGAAGACGGAGGACAGCACGAGCTGCGTCTCGCTGCCGCCAGCGCCGATGACAAGATCGAACTTGTCAGCGGCGCGCGCGCTGCCGAGACGAAGCGCCCGCTCCTGCAGGACGACGCAAACGCCGAGCGCGGTCGCAAGCGCCACCAGCAGCACGACCACCAGCGATCCCGCCCAGAGGCGACGAAGATCGGAAAGGATGAAGCGGATCATGCAGCCTCTCCCGCCGCTGCTGCGGAATCTTCGCTGATCCGGCCGGAGCCGAAGGTGATGCGCCGGTCGAGGCGGCCCGCCAAGCGCTGGTCGTGCGAAACGACAATCAGCGTGCTGCCTTCGGCAATGGCAAGATCGAGGAGGAGATCGCCGACCGCCTCGCCGCTTTCGGCATCGAGGCTTGCAGTCGGCTCGTCGGCGATGATGACGCCGGGCTTGCGCAGCAGCGCCCGGCCGATCGCCACGCGCTGCATCTCGCCGCGCGACATGGTTTCGATTTTCTGGCCGGGTCGGGAAAGACCGACCGTGCCCAAAAGCGCATGCCCTCGCTCGATGACATCGACTGTGGCAGCGCCGGCAAGCCGCGCCGGCAGGAGTACGTTCTCCAGCGCCGACAGGCCGTGGAAGAGATGGAACTCCTGCATGACCAGGCCGATATTGGCGGCACGGAACCGGTCACGCCGGCTTTCTGAAAAACTCGCTATATCCTCGCCGTTCCAGCGGATACGGCCTTGCCGTGTGCGCTCCAGTCCGGCAACGATATTGACGAAGGTGCTCTTGCCGGAGCCGGACGCCCCGGTGATGGCGACCCTGCTGCCTGCATCGATCGACAGGCGGCCGATCGCCAGTGCCGGCGAGGACAGGCCCGGGAAGGCAACGGTCAGGTTTTCGATATCGAGAGAGAGCATATCGGTTTAGACGGCGGAATATTCGGCCTGGCGGATCCGCAGCAGGCTGACGAAGCCAGTGTCCGGATCCGTCCACGAACCGTATTCCAGCGTGCCGCGCACTTCGATCGTCTGGCGCGGCTGCACGAAGGTCTGTTTCTCCAAGAGATAGACGACGACGATATTGTCCGGCCAGTCCGCATCCGAGGAGCAGAAGGGGCAGAGGGACATCGGCACCTCGGTGAGCACGAAGAACCGGGCCTCAGCCTTCAATGGCGGCGCCATGAAACCTTTCATGCTGACGTCTTTGCCGGCAAGGCGCTTCACCTTGTCTGAAAATTCGAGGCCGAGCACGCCGAACTTGCCGTAAAGCTCATCAAAGCTGATCAAGGAATCCGCAGCAAAACCCGGGCGAGCAATAGCGGCGAAGGCCAGCGTACCGATGGCGCCGATCAGGCCGCGGCGGCTGAGATGCAGCGAAGGGAGCTTTTCCATGGCGATCTCCAAGAATGAAATCCCGGCCGCTAACGGCCGGGACCATGATCGGTGAAAGAGGCAAGGCCGGCAAGCGGCCTAGCCGGATGGGCCAGAGCATGATGCCGAAAAGTGTGCGCGGTTTTCGGACGACATCATGCGCTATTTCTTTGATTTAGATGCGAATTCAGATTTTAGGCCGAGCCGGCCTAAAATCATCCGCATCTAGAGATCAGTTCGTCTGCTTGGCGCCGAGAGCGAAGGTGTCGGCGAGCACGCGATAGACGTCGCTCTGTTCCATGTAACCATGGAAGCCTTCAGCGCCCGGACCAGCCGACTGCAGGACGACGTCGTCGACGGCGTGGACGCCACTATCGCCGCTCTTCGGAATATTGCCCTGAACGAAGACCGCGCCGGGAACATCCTTATACTGCTCGTTGGCGACATATTCCTTCTTTTCGTTCTGGACAGCCGGAACGAACGGACCATCGAGCTTCGGACGGAAGGTCTCGTAGTGATCGGGGCCGTTATTGGCGCTCAGGAACAGCCGGCGGCTGACGTCGACCTTATCGGGATAGCCGTCGCCGTTTTCGTCCTTGTAGTTCGGGAAGCCGGCCTCGGCATAGGTCCCGACCTTTTCGCGCATTTCCGTGCCGGGCTTCTCATCATCGACGGTGCCGATGATGGATACGCCATGCGTGTGGTCGCCGGTGACGACGATCAGCGTGTCCGGATGGGCCTTCTGGAATTCGCGGGCAACGCCGATGGCCTGGTCGAATTCGATGGTTTCGATAACGGCACGATCCCAATCGAGCGGATGGGACATCTTGTCGATCGAGGAGCCTTCGACCATCAGGAAGAAGCCATCAGGATTCTTGGAAAGGCGGTCGAGCGCAACCTTGGTCATGGCGACGAGACCCGGCTGGTTCGGGAACTTGTCGACGGTGCCCTTCTTCAGGAACTCGCGATCAAGCGTGACGTCCATATTGCCGGTGTGGAAGAGGCCGAGGAGATTGCCTTCAGCCGATGCATTGGCTGCGAGCTCGTTCTTGTCGGTCGCAAGCTTGTAGCCGGCATCCTGGAACTGCTTGATGTAGTCCTGGTTGTCCTTACGCTTGGAGCCGGGGACTTCCTTGCCGAGGAAATAGGCCGAGCCACCGCCAAGGAGGACTTCCGGCTTGACGTCGAGCAGCATGCCGACGACGTCGGCCTTGTCGTTGCGGTTGCGGGTGTGGGAAACAACCGCCGCCGGCGTGGCGTCCTCAACCTCGGCCGTTGCAACGATGCCGATCGACTTCTTGGTCAGGCGGCGAACGGCTTCTGCGAAGGTTTCAACACGCGGGTCATCGAGCGAGGCCGGCGTACGGTCCGCGTAAACGCCGATCGCGTTGACGGCCGTCTTGTGACCCGTCATGTAGGCCGACATAGTGTTGGCCGAATCCGTATCGACGGCATTCGTCGCCGACGTGCCGATAAAAGCCATACGCTCGAGATCGTCCATATTCAGGCGGCCATTCGCCTTCCCTTCAGTCATGCCCTTGGACATGATGCGGGCAGCGGTGCGATGCGCAACGGAAAGCCCGTCACCCAGCAGGAAAATGATGTTCTTGGCCTTCGGCTGGGCTGCTGTTTCGTAAACGTTCCAAGTGACGGACTTCGCTTCGTCTCCGGTCGCGACTTCGATCTTGTAGTCGCCCGGAGCGGAAATCTTCAGGCCGCGCAGCAGGATAGCGGAGCCAAGAGCCTTGTCATCCTTGCCTTTTTCCAGTTCGACGAACTGCGCCTCGCCCCCAAGCACGGTCTTGTAGTCCTGGCCATTGACCGTGATCTTTACGTCTTCAGGCTTGACCTGCTTGTTGAGCTCGACCTTGAAATCAAACGGTGAACCGGCAAGAATCGTCGCGCGATCAAGCGGATAGACCGTCGTCGCCTGAGCGGCGCCCGCAAGGATGGTGGTGGCCGCAAAGGCGGCAAGAAGCGTACGCATGGAAAACCCCCGTTTTCGTTGCAGACATTAACAACCGGGCCGGGATACCTCCCGAGGATGACAGCGGCATGACAAAACGTCGCAGCATTGCGGCGGCAGCTTTCGCCTGCGGGCTCTAAGCGCAAAAACCTTGACTCCTGTGGAAAACCTTCTAAGAGCAACATCGGAAAAGGAATCTCCATGGTTCGCGACGAACACGCCATTGCCGAATGCAATGACCGGGCACGGGTTGCCGGGGTGGACATTGCCGTTCCGGTTTCTGCCAAAACCAAGGCCAAAACGACGACGAAAACCGTCTGACGTCTCTGGCCTGCCGCTCTCTCCCCGGCTCGGCTGGGGACAGGAAGACGCGATTAATCGCGCCTTTCCCCTCACCGGACAAGAGGAGAGAAGAGAAAGAGAGCTTGAGAAATGGGTTTCAAAGTAGCAGTTGCGGGAGCGACCGGAAATGTCGGCCGGGAGATGCTCAACATCCTCTCCGAGCGAGGCTTCCCCGCCGATGAGGTCGTGGCACTCGCCTCCTCGCGTTCGCAGGGCACCGAGGTTTCCTACGGTGACCGGACGCTGAAGGTCTCCAATCTGGAGAATTACGATTTCTCCGATACCGACATCTGCCTGATGTCGGCCGGCGGCGAGGTCTCCAAGAAGTTCTCGCCGAAGATCGGCCAGCAGGGCTGCATCGTCATCGACAATTCCTCGGCTTGGCGCTACGACGCCGACGTGCCGCTGATCGTGCCGGAAGTGAACCCGGATGCCATCAGCCAGTTCACCAAGCGCAACATCATCGCCAATCCGAATTGCTCGACCGCCCAGCTGGTGGTGGCGCTGAAGCCACTGCACGACTTCGCCAAGATCAAGCGTGTCGTCATCTCGACCTACCAGTCGGTCTCCGGCGCCGGCAAGGACGGCATGGACGAGCTGTTCAACCAGACGCGCGCCGTCTTCGTCGCCGATCCGATCGAGAACAAGAAGTTCACCAAGCGTATCGCCTTTAACGTCATCCCGCACATCGACGTCTTCATGGAGGACGGCTACACCAAGGAAGAATGGAAGGTGCTGGCCGAGACGAAGAAGATGCTCGACCCGAAGATCAAGGTCACCTGCACGGCGGTGCGTGTGCCGGTTTTCATCGGTCATTCGGAATCGGTCAACATCGAATTCGAAAACGAGATCACTGCCGACCAGGCCCGCGACATCCTGCGCGATGCACCAGGCTGCCTCGTCATCGACAAGCGCGAGGACGGCGGCTACATCACGCCATATGAATCGGCGGGCGAGGATGCGACTTACATCTCGCGCATCCGCGAGGATGCAACGGTCGAAAACGGCCTCAATATCTGGGTAGTCTCCGACAACCTGCGCAAGGGTGCTGCGTTGAACGCCATTCAGATCGCCGAGCTGCTCGTCAATCGCGGCCTTGTCAAGCCGCGCAAGCAGGCCGCCTGATACCATTTGTAAACCATAACATGCTAAAGCCCTGCTGATGAAGGCAGGGCTTTTTGCCGAGCCGTAGGCGCCCTCTATCCATAAGCGCTTACTAAAAGGTGATCGTGACAAAATCGCCTTCGGCTGGCATTCTGCCCGGCGTCAAGCCAAGCTATGCCGCCCGAGACCGTGTAGCGGTTTTGGGGCAACGACATGAACAGAACGAAGATTTAAAGCGCGTCGCATGGTCCCGATCGGCCGCGGCGCGCTTCAGCAGACCGGAGCGGGGTTCCTCATGCGCATGACAACATTCCTTCTGGCGGCGTTTACGGCAGCCGGCGTTCTCCACGCGCTGCCGGCAGCGGCCCAGAGCGCCCAATGCGGCAATAATAGCAGCGGCTTCACTGCCTGGGTCGCCGATTTCAAGCAGGAAGCGGCGGCAAACGGCGTCAGCCGCTCGGTCCTCGACCGCGCCTTCGCCAACGTCAATTACAACAAGCCGACGATCGCCGCCGACCGCGGCCAGAAGAGCTTCAAGCTCTCCTTCGACGCTTTCATGCAGAAACGCGGCGGCGCCACGGTCATCTCCCGCGGCCGCAGCATGAAGGCCGCCAACCAGGCGCTTTTTGCCTCGATAGAGCGTCGTTTCGGCGTTCCGGCCGGCCCTCTGATTGCGATCTGGGGCATGGAGACCGGTTTTGGCAGCTATATGGGCAACCAGCATACGCTGTCGGCTGTTTCGACCCTGGCCTATGACTGCCGCCGTTCTGAATATTTCACCGACCAGCTCTATGCCGCGCTCCAACTCGTCTCCGAGGGGTATCTGAGCCCTCAGGCCAAGGGTGCCGCCCATGGTGAAATCGGCCAGACGCAGTTTCTGCCGCGCAATGTCGTGCGCTTCGGCGCCGACGGCGACGGCGACGGCCGCGTCGACATGGTCGGTTCCCGCGCCGACGCGCTGGCCTCGACAGCGAATTTCCTCAAGGGCCATGGCTGGCGCGCCGGCGCCGGCTATCAGCCTGGAGAGCCCAATTTCGTCGCCATCCAGGGCTGGAACGCCGCCAGCGTCTACCAGCAGGCGATCGCCTATATCGGCCAGGAGATCGACGGCAGGTAGGCCTTCTCGGTAGATAAGCCTTCATCGACACCCATACCCGAAAACGCCGCTGCGACATGCGGCGTTTTTCATTTGCGGAAATCAAAGCCGCCGCCCGACGCCGCCTTGCGTCGCTCCTCCTGGGCCGGGGCCGGCAGGGTCGGTCCCGAGACGACGCAGTTGCGGCCGGAGGCCTTGGCGGCATAAAGCGCCAGATCGGCACGTTTGACCAGATCCTCGAAGTTCCGGTTGGAGGCTTCATTTGGCCGTCCGGCGCACCCGAAACTCGCCGTCACCTTGAGAACATCGCCGCTCGGCAACGGGATTTCCGCCGCCTCGATTGCCAGCCGCACGCGCTCGGCAACGATTGCGGCATCGTCAGGCGTCGAATCCGGCAGAAGCGCCAGGAACTCCTCGCCGCCATGGCGCACCAAGAGATCGAAGGAACGAAAATTCTCACGTGCAACGCCCGCGACCTGCCGGAGCACGGCATCGCCGGCGTCATGCCCGTTGATATCGTTGATTTTTTTGAAATGATCGAGGTCGAAGAGCACAACGGAAATCCAGCGTGATCCATGCTCGGCCTGTGTGAGAAGCGCAGATGCAGCGACCTCGAAGCCGCGCCTGTTGTAAAGACCGGTCAGAAGATCGGTCTGGGCGGCGCTACGCAACTCGCCCACCAGCGCCTCCCTATCCTGCGTCAGCCGGTCGATCAGCCGCAGCCCCTTTGCCGCCAGCACCATCACCAATGTGGCGAGAATTAGCAGGCCGGCACACAGCGCCAGGATCCGCGTCAGGTGAATGTGCGAGCGCATGGAAAGATTTTCGCCGGTCTCGTGAATATCTTTTGCGGCCTCGATCATCTTCTGCTGCAGGAAGGTCATGCGTTCGCTCTGCGCAGCGGCCCAGACGTCATGCACGGCGCCTGTCGGCCGCGATCCGGCGAGAATGGCATCGGTGATCGCATTCGCCTTCACCTGGTTGCTGCGGCCGAGATAGGCAACGATGTCGCGCACGATCGGCGCGGAGGAATGGAAGACCATATGATCCATGCCCTCGCCGAGCATGACCTTGCCCTGCACGAAGAGCTCTACCGGCAATCTGGCGGAAACACCGTGATCGAGGTAGCGGGTGCCAACGCCGGTAATTAGCCTTTCGCCGTAATAGGTCAGCAGGATGCCCATCAGCTGGTTGGATTTCTCAAGCAGCACCGGATCGCTGATCAGCGGTGAGAGCGCATCGACGACAGCAAGCTGCTTGAGAGCCGCATACCAGTAGATGGAACCGGGATCGCTGCCGGTATAACGCCCCTGGTCGACGGCGCTACGCGCAGCGATGATGCGGCTGTAGGCAAGGCTGAGAATCGATAATTCGCCGACGAGCCCCTCGTCGAGCGCATCGCGGGAGGGCAGGCTGGCATAAAAAGCGCGGCGTTCCCGATCGAGCGTCACCCGGCTTTGCAACATGTCGGCGGCAGTCCGGCTGTTGGGACGTGCGAGGTAGCGGCGGGTGGCGCCGATTTCACTCAGGATCTCGGTGGCGGCGATGGACCCGCCACGGGCAAGCACATCGGCGAACTGCCGGTCCTTTTCGAGGTTCCTGTATTGTGTGACCGAAGAACGTATGACGACGACGCCTTCGATGAGCATGAAGACGAAGGGCAGCATGATAGCGGCCAGGATAACCTTTTTGATGGTTTCGAACTTCATCGCCAATCGCCACGGTGATCAAAACCTCGGTCGTACCCGACCAATTGACGGCGAGCTTAACAACAATCCTTAAAAAAGTGATAAACCGGCATGTCCCTAGATTTCGGGACGAATGAAGTCGCGTGTCTCGGCGTCCATGACCCACAGTTCGCCGGTCGAAATGTCGAACCAGGCGCCGTGGAGATGAAGGTTTCCCGCTTCCTCGAGAGCCTTGATATCGGGGAAGCTTCTGAGATTGTTGATTGAATTGCGGATGGAGACACGCTCCAGCGCCGTCTGCCGCTCGGCGGCCGTCATCACGTCGTTGCTCTGGATCTGCTCGGCGGCAGGTTTGACCAGCGACATCCAGCGGCCGATGAAGTCGCCGGGCGACAATGGCTCGGCATTCGGATCGAGCGCAGCGCGGATGCCACCGCAGCGGCCGTGACCCATCACGACGATATCCGAGACCTTCAGCACCTGCACGGCAAATTCGAGTGCGGCCGACGTCGAATGAAAATGGCCATCCGGCTCGTAGGGCGGCACCATGTTGGCGACGTTGCGGATGACGAAGAGTTCGCCCGGGCCGGCATCGAAGATCAGCTCCGGTGCCGCGCGAGAATCCGAACAGGCAATGACAAGCGTATGGGGACTTTGACCGTTTTCGGCAAGCTGCCGATACCTGTCGCGGGCGTCGGAATAGCGCCCGTTCATGAAGTTGCGATAGCCGTCCAGAAGAGGGTTTGGAAAACGCTGCATGCTTCTGGATTAGCGCGCGCGGACGACAAGATCAACTGCTGCACCGCAAAATGAACATATTGGCAGATGCGTCACTTTTTCCGCCGCTGCGCCGGGTGCACGAGCCGGCGCATCTGCACCATGGCCATCGGCGTTGAAAGGCTGGAAGCATCGCTTGCCAGCATCAACTCGTTGCTGCCGCGCTTGACGGCCCGCGCAAGCACCTCGAAGACGCTGGCGGTGGCAAGCTGCAGCGCCTTTTCGTCCTCGAGCCCGGAAAGCAGGCGCGACAGGAAGACGGCGGCGAGCAGGTCGCCGAGACCATTCGGCGGGTTTTCGACGACACGGTGCTCGGCAAGAAGCGCGTGGCGACCGGAAAGATAAAGATTGCCGGTACCGCCCGCCATCATCGGCACGGCTGAAGTGACGAGCATGCGCGATGGTCCGAGCGCGAGCGCCGCCTCCATGATCGTACTGTTGTCTTCGAGGGCCGCCCCCGAAAGCCATGCAAGCTCGTACCGGTTCGGCGTCGCGAGCGAGGCAAGCGGAATGAGATGATCGCGAATAGCCTCTGCAGTTGCTTCCGGCACGTAAAGGCCGCCGAGATCGCCCATGACGGGATCGCAGACATAGAGCAGCTCGGGATTGTTTTGCCGGAGCGCACCGATCAGCCGAGCGACGGAGCGCGCCTGGGCGGCATTGCCGAAATAGCCCGAAAGCACCGCCTTGACTTCGCCGATCCAGGGCGCGCGGATCAGATCGTCGATCGCCGCATCGAAATCCGTTTCCGCAAAAGTCAGCCGCGTCGAGCGGCCGTGGCCGGGATGCCAGGGCAGCACGATGGTCGGCATGGCCCAGACCGGATGACCGAGCGTCTCCAATGCAAAGACGGCTGCCCGGTTTCCGACCGAGCCACGCACCACATGGCTGGAAATGACGATGACTGCGCCCGCTGCATTTTCCGACATGATACCCAAGATCCGAATGATGACCGCGTTTGATGATCTTTTTGACGCCACGCTGTCAACCATTCTTCATGCGAGCGTGGAAATGTTCGCCGGGACGAAAAACCGGGAGACGGGACTTTCCCTTTCGTTTGGCGACGAAAGCGGAAAATCTCTTACAATTTCTCATTTCCAGCGCCAAAAAAGCATCAAAACAATCCTTCGGACCGCTCTTTTAGAGATTTTTTCGAAGAATCTTCTGCTAGCTTGCGAAAAATCAGACATTGAGGGAGGCGATCCATGGCTGCCAGAAACAATCCGAAACGGGAAAAGCAGATCGAAAGCGCGCGCAAGATCGCCAAGGCGACGGGTGAGGCGCATCTCGATCCGGAAATTCTCTTCGGCCGGGCAAGCAATGACGATCTCGAACTCTACACGCCTGAGATGCTGGCACTCTCCGCCGTGCATTCGGCAAAGGAGCTCGCCGCCTGGAACGGTAAGGTGCCTCGTGTCGGCATCGACACCATTGCCGATGTGACGCCTGATGGTATCGCGGTCTCGGTGCTTTCGGTCACCGACCAGAACATGCCTTTTCTTTTTGAATCGGTCATGGGCGAAGTGACGAGCACCTATCGCGACCTGTTCATGGCCGTGCATCCCATCCTGATCATGGAGAAGGGCAAGGCACCGGCGCTTTATTCCGCCGATCACCCAAGCGATCCGGCCAATCGCGTCAGCCATATCCAGCTTCATATTGCGCCGCTCAATTCCGCCCAGGCCGCCGATCTCGTCAAACGCATCGAAAAAGTGCTCGAACAGGTTCGCCTGTCGGTTTTCGACTGGAAGCCGATGCTTTCCAAGATTGACGGAGTGATCGCAGAGCTTGCGGCCAATGGCGCCAGCCGGAAGAAGGCCGATCGCGACGAAGCCGTCGCTTTCCTGACCTGGCTGCGCGATGAAAATTTCACGTTCCTCGGCATGCGGGAATATGTCTATTCTGGCAAGGGGAGCGATGCCAAGGTGGAGCGCGACAAGGGTGCTGGCCTCGGCATCCTCTCCAATCCCGATGTATTGGTGCTGCGCACCGGCAAGGACGCCGTAACGACAACGCCTGAGATCCTTGCCTTCCTCGACGGCCCCGACTTCCTGATCGTCACCAAGGCGAATGTGAAATCGATCGTCCATCGCCGGGCCTATATGGACTACGTCGGCGTCAAGCGCTTCGACGCTGAGGGCAACGTCACCGGCGAACTGCGCATCGTCGGCCTCTTCACCTCCACGGCCTATACCTCGCTCGCCTCCGAAATCCCGCTGCTACGTTCCAAGATCGAGAAGGTGAAGGAACATTTCGGCTTCGACCCGATGAGCCATTCCGGCCGCATGCTCGACAACACGCTTGAGTCCTATCCGCGCGACGACCTTTTCCAGATCGACACGACGCTGCTTGCAAGTTTTGCCGAACAGATCAACGACTTGGCCGATCGGCCGCGCGTGCGCGTCCTGCCGCGCATCGACCATTTCGACCGCTTCGTCTCGGTGATCATCTACGTGCCACGCGAGGAATATGACTCGATCGTACGCGAACGGATCGGCACCTATCTGAAGACTGTCTATGACGGCCGTGTCTCTGCCTATTACCCGGCTTTCCCGGAAGGGGGCGTGGCGCGCGTGCATTTCATCATCGGCCGCTCGGGCGGCAAGACGCCGCGCATTCCGCAGGCAAAGCTCGAGCAGGCGATCCGCGAGATCACGGCCCGCTGGGACGACCGTTTCGAGGCGTTGGCCGGGGCCAAGGCGCCGAAGATATCCGTCGACCAAGCCTTCCAGGATTCCTTCACCCCGGAGGAAACCGTGGCCGACCTCGCCGATATCGGCGCCTGCGCCGCCGGCGAGCCGCTTCGCATCCAGTTCTACCATCGCCAGGAGGAACAGGGCCGCACCCTTTCCTTGAAGATCTTTCACGCCGGCGGCCAGCTGGCGCTGTCGCGCCGAGTGCCGCTCCTCGAGAATCTCGGCTTCAATGTCGTCAGCGAACGCACCTTCGACATCGGGGTGCCTGCCGCTGATGGAGAAACCAAACTCGTCGTGTTGCACGACATGGAGCTCGAGGCCCGCAACGGCGGCGAAATCGACCTGCAGCGTTACGGCGCCGCCCTCGAGGAAGCCTTCGTCGCCGCCTTCGCCGGCACGATCGACAATGACAGCTTCAACCGGCTGATCCTTTCGGCCGGGCTCTCGGCGCGCGAGACGAACGTTCTGCGCGCCTATGCGCGTTATCTCCGGCAGGCCGGAATCGCCTATTCGCAGGATTATATCGCAACGACTCTCGACAAATATCCCGGTGTCGCCGCTGCTATCTTCCGTCTCTTCCATGACACGCTCGACACCAGGCTTTCGGAGAAGGCTCGCGTGAAGAAGCTTGCCGAATTGCATCAGGCGATCGAGACCGAGCTTGCAAACGTGCCAAGCCTTGACGACGACCGTATCCTGCGCCGCTACGTCAATATCGTCGATGCGACGCTGCGCACCAATTATTTCCAGAAGAACCCGGACGGCTCGCCGAAGCCGATGCTGGCCTTCAAGCTCGATCCGCATCTGGTGGACGGATTGCCGCAGCCAAAACCCTTCCGCGAGATGTTCGTCTATGGCGTCGAAGTCGAAGGCGTTCACCTGCGTTTCGGCAAGGTGGCGCGCGGCGGCCTTCGCTGGTCGGATCGCGCCGAGGATTACCGCACCGAAGTGCTCGGCCTCGTCAAGGCCCAGCAGGTCAAGAACGCGGTGATCGTGCCGGTGGGCGCCAAGGGTGGTTTCTATCCGAAGAAGCTTCCTGTCGGCGGCAGCCGCGACGAGATCTTCAATGCCGGCCGTGAAGCTTACAAGACCTACATCCGCACGCTGCTTTCAATCACCGATAATATATCGGGCGCCGATATCGTGCCGCCGAAGGATACGGTCAGGCTCGACGGTGATGACCCCTATTTCGTCGTCGCCGCCGACAAGGGCACTGCGACCTTCTCCGACACCGCCAATGCACTGGCACAGGAAGCCGGCTTCTGGCTGGACGACGCCTTTGCCTCCGGCGGCTCGGCCGGTTACGACCATAAGAAGATGGGCATCACTGCCCGCGGCGCCTGGGAAACCGTGAAACGCCATTTCCGAGAAATGGACATCGATATCCAGACGACGCCCTTTACCGTCGCCGGCGTCGGCGACATGTCGGGCGACGTCTTCGGCAACGGTATGCTGCTCTCTCCCAAAATCCGGCTCATATCAGCCTTCGATCACCGCGACATCATCATCGACCCCGACCCCGATATGGAAAAGACGCTGGCCGAACGCCAGCGGCTCTTCGACCTGCCGCGTTCAAGCTGGCAGGATTTCGACAAGAGCGCGCTGTCGAAGGGTGCGATGATCATTTCCCGCGCAGCGAAATCAGTCACGCTGACGCCGGAAGCGGTTGCCGCGATCGGCATCGACAAGGCCGTAGCCACGCCCTTCGAGATCATGATGGCGATCCTGAAGAGCCCGGTCGACCTGCTCTGGTTCGGCGGCATCGGCACCTACGTGAAAGCGCCGTCCGAAACCGACACTGAAGTCGGCGACCGCGCCAACGACCCGATCCGCATCACCGCGGTGGAAGTGCGTGCCAAGGTGATCGGCGAGGGCGCAAACCTCGGCGTTACCCAGAAGGGCCGCATCGCCTACGGTCTGAAGGGCGGGCGCTGCAACTCCGACGCCATCGACAACTCGGCCGGCGTCAACACCTCGGACGTCGAGGTCAACATCAAGATCGCGTTGGCAGCCGCCATGCATGACGGGCGCCTGACGCGCGCAAAACGCGACCAGCTTCTTTCTTCGATGACCGGCGAAGTGGCAACCCTGGTGCTGCGCAACAACTACCTGCAGTCCCTGGCGATCTCACTGACGGAACGCAAGGGCACGGCAAACGGTCTGCAGCTTGGCCGCTTCATGACTGTGCTCGAGGGCGCCGGCCAGCTGAACCGCAAGGTCGAGACGCTGCCGGACGACCAGACCCTGGCCGAACGCTATACAGCCGGCAAGCCGCTGACGCGGCCGGAAATCGGCGTGCTGGTATCCTATGCCAAGATCGTGCTCTTCGACGCGCTGGCCGCAAGCGATCTGCCGGACGATCCCTATTTCATCGCGACGCTTTTGAATTATTTCCCTGTGAAGATGCAGAAGTCGAATGCCGGAGATATCACCACTCACCGCCTGAAGCGCGAAATCGTCGCGACCGTGCTTGCCAACGAAGCGATCAACCGTGGCGGACCAAGCTTCACCGTCGCCATGATGGACGCGACGGCAGCTTCGGCACCGGAAGTGGTGCGCGCCGCAATCGTTGCCCGCGACGGTTTCGACCTGACCCGGCTCTGGGCCGAAACCGACGCTCTCGACGGCAAGGTTTCCGGCGATATGCAGAACCGGATCTACGAGGAGATCAGCAATAGCTTTACCGTTCTGACGCGGCTGCTCTTGAAGACCGGCATGACCAAGGCGGATATGGCAGAAGTGATTAGCCGGCTGCAGGCCGCTCTGAAGAAACTGAAGCCTGCCTTCGCCGAACAGTCGGCCGGCGATGCCGCCCCGCGCCAGGCGGAATATAGCCAGGCGGGCGTGCCCGAGAAACTCGCGGCCGAGATCGCCAACCTGCAGAGCTTCGCGCTGGTGCCTGAGATCATGCAGATTGCCGAACGCACCGGCGAGCCCCTGGTGCGCGCCGCCGAAAACTATTTCGCGGTGTCGCAAACCTTCCGTATCGGCAGACTGCTGGCGGCTGGCGGGCGGATCCTCACCTCAGACCATTACGAGAATTTGGCGCTTGCCCGCAGCATCGACCAGATCGCCAGCGCACGGCGCGACATCGTCATCTCGGCCCTTTCCGATCACGGCAAGGAAAAGCTTCCCGTTCAAGCCTGGCACGCGCAGGATCGCATCCGCATTAACCGCATCCTCGAGGAGCTTTCAAGCCTCAGCGACGGCGGCGATCCCAATCTCGCGCGTATTACCGTTGCTGCAGGTATCCTCACCGATCTTGCGCGCGACCGGGCGAGGTGAGACAGTCCGCGTCAAAAGAAGGAGCGGATGTTGAATCGCATTGACTGGACAGGAACGCAACCGCCGAAGGCCACGGAGAAGGGCATCTGGGGGTGGATGTTCTTCGATTGGGCAGCACAACCCTTCTTCACCGTGGTCACAACCTTTATCTTCGGACCCTATTTCGTGTCCCGCCTGACCGATGACCCGGTTTCCGCGCAGACGACGTGGAGCAATATGGCGACGATCTCCTCGGTGATCATCGCCCTGCTCTCACCCGTCCTCGGCTCGATCGCCGACCAGTCCGGCGCACGCAAACCCTGGATCGGCTTCTTCGCGATCATCAAGATCGCCAGTCTCTTCTGCCTGTGGTTCGCAGCCCCCGGTTCGCCTGTTGTCTATCCCGTCATTTTCATGATCCTCGCCTCGATCTCGGCTGAGTTCTCGATCGTCTTCAATGATTCGATGATGCCGCGTCTGGTCGGAAAGCACGAGGTCGGCAAGCTCTCCAACACCGCCTGGGGGCTCGGTTACCTCGGCGGCATAATCGTGCTCATCGCCGTCGTGACGCTTTTGGCGGCGAGCCCCGAGACCGGCAAGACCATCCTCGGTCTCGATCCGCTATTCGGTCTTAATCCTGAGACCGGTCAGGATGCACGTATCACCGGGCCGATTTCGGCCGTCTGGTATCTGATCTTCATCCTGCCGATGTTCTTCTTCACGCCGGACGTCGGCAGGGGTCTTCCCTTCGGCATCGCCGTCCGCTCCGGCTTGCGAGAACTCAGAAACACACTTGGCGAACTCAGAGAACGCCGCGGCATCCTGACATTCCTCATCGCCCGCATGATCTATCAAGACGGCGTCAACGGCCTGCTGATCCTTGGTGGTATCTTCGCGGCCGGCATGTTCGGCTGGGCGACGATCGAGATCGGTATCTACGGCATCATCCTGAATGTTGTCGCGATCTTCGGCTGCCTGATCGCCGGCCGCGTCGATAAGAGCGTCGGTTCGAAGGTGACTGTCGTCATCAGCCTCACCATGCTGCTTCTCGCCACCATCGGCATCATCTCGACAGGACCGGGTTACACCCTGTTCGGACTGATGCCGCTGCCGACCGCCGATTCCGGCGGCCTTTTCGGTACTGCGGCGGAAAAGGCCTATATCCTCTACGGTCTGCTGATCGGGCTCGCCTTCGGGCCGGTGCAAGCCTCGTCGCGCTCCTATCTCGCCCGCAGCGTCAGTCCGGAGGAAGCCGGCCGCTACTTCGGCATCTATGCACTTTCGGGCCGCGCCACGAGTTTCATGGCGACGCTGCTCTTCTCGCTGATGACCTATATGAGCGGATCACCGCGGCTCGGGATGGCAACGCTGATCCTGTTTCTTGCCGGCGGACTGGTGCTCTTGTTCCGCACACCCTATCCGGCCGATCGGGCATAGCAATCAGCTCTGCCCTGGCCGGCGGCTACAGCGCCGCGCGTCTTTTAAGACGCGCAAACGACGCTGTAGCACTTTGAGTTGCTGCATAATTCATCCTTAAATCGATTTCGATTTAAAGGAATTATGCAGTCGCAATCACTCAGTGCCGGAAATGGCGCATGCCGGTAAACACCATTGCGACGCCGTGTTCGTTGGCGGCATCGATGACTTCCTGGTCGCGCATCGAGCCGCCCGGCTGGATAACCGCTGTCGCCCCTGCGGCGATCATCGACAGAAGACCGTCGGCAAAAGGCAGGAAGGCCTCGGAGGCGACCGCCGAGCCATGTGTCATCGGCACTGCAAGGCCAAGCGCCTTGGCTGCCTCTTCGGCCTTCAGCGCGGCGATGCGGGCGGAATCGACGCGGCTCATCTGGCCGGCGCCGATACCGGCGGTCTGGCCGTCCTTGGCATAGACCACGGCATTCGATTTCACATGTTTGCCGACCTTGAAGGCAAACTTCATGTCATCAAGTTCCCGTGCCGTCGGCGCGCGTTTGGTGACGACCTTGAGTTCCAGATCCTCGACCATGCCGTTGTCGCGGCTCTGGACGAGCAGGCCGCCGGAAACGGTCTTCGCCGTCAGGCCCGCCGCACGCGGATCGGGCAGGCCACCAGCGGACAATAGCCGCAGGTTCGGCTTACGGGCGACGATCGCCTTTGCCTCCTCCGTGACATCGGGCGCGATGATCACTTCGGTGAAGAGCTTGACGATCTCCTCAGCCGTTTCGGCATCCAGCGTCCGGTTGAGCGCGATGATGCCGCCGAAGGCGGAAACGGAATCGCAGGCGAGCGCCCGATGATAGGCCTCGACCAGGCTGGATCCGGTGGCGACGCCGCAGGGATTGGCGTGCTTGATGATCGCGCAGGCCGGCGCCTTCTCAGGCAGGAACTCGGCGACGAGTTCGTAGGCGGCATCCGTATCGTTGATGTTGTTGTAGGATAGCTGCTTGCCCTGGAGAAGAGCTGCTGTCGAAACACCCGGGCGCTTCTCGCCGGTCGCGTAGAAGGCGGCCTTCTGGTGCGGGTTTTCGCCGTAGCGCATCTCTTCCTTCAGCGCGCCGCCGATGACCCGGTGGCGGGGCGTGTCGATCGACAGCGCCTCAGCGAACCAGTTGGAGATCATTGCATCATAGGCGGCGGTGCGGGCATAGGCCTTGGCGGCCATACGCTGGCGGAAGGCATAGGCGGTCTTGCCGTCATCTGCGGAAAGCTGCTCCAGCAGCTCGGCATAATCGGCCGGATCGGTCAAGGTCGTCACATAGGCATGGTTCTTGGCCGATGCGCGGATCATCGCCGGACCGCCGATGTCGATATTCTCGACCGTCGTCGGATAGTCGCCGCCGGCCGCGCGCACCTCCTCGAAGGGATAGAGGTTGATGACGGCGAGGTCGATGCCCTCGATGCCGTGTGTTTTCATCGCATCCTGGTGTTCGCCGTCGTCACGGATCGCCAGCAGGCCGCCATGCACCATTGGGTGCAACGTCTTGACGCGTCCGTCCATGATCTCGGGAAAACCGGTGATTTCGGAGACATCGGTGACGGCAAGACCGGCCGCAGCGATCGCTTTATAGGTGCCGCCGGTCGAAAGCAGGCGCACACCTCTGGCAGACAAGGCGTGGGCGAGTTCGACGATCCCGGTCTTGTCGAAGACGGAGATGAGCGCGGTCTTGATTTCGACCTTGTCGGGGGCGGGGATCTTCTTGGAAATGACGGCCATGAAACCTTCTCCGTTCGGGCTTCGGGAGGACATCCGCAAGGGATGTTCGCATGCTGGCGCCGCGTTAGCACAGGTTTGCCGCCGCGCAAACAGGCGTCAGAGCAGATGTCGAAAGCACGAGCCATTTTTGGATGGCATCATACCTTACTTCCTTGATGTGGATGCGATCCCAATCGTTGGCCACTCGGCCTAAAATCATCCGCCTCTAGCTTTTGCGAGAGAGGAACCAGCGGATTTCCGTCTTTTCGGCAAGATCGAAGTCGATTTCGATCTGGTCCGAACCGCAGATGCCGGAGCTGTCGGCAAAGAAGATGTCCTCAGCGATCAGCACCTCATTGCCGGGCGCCGAAAACAGCCAGCTTTCGCCGTCCGGCGCCGTCAGCAGCACGGACTCCCCGTCACTCTGATGCAGGACGATCGAGGGATGGATATGAAAACGGGCGACAGCCTTCAGAGGTTCGTCATGCTCATATCCTTCGCGGACAACGAGCCGGTCGAGGCCTGTCACGATCGAGCCTGCGGCATTGAGTGTCAGCTCACGCTCGTGCAGCACCCCGAACACCCTGAGATAACCGTCATGGCTGAGCTTGATGCCGTCGCGTCCGTCCTCGGTTTCAGCGCGCTCGACAGTGATGGTTCTCACCGGTTCGGTGATCGCGTGACTAAGGAAGGGTGAGGGCGAAAAACGGCTGGACGACGTGTCGTTGAGGATGACGGTCGAATGCGCCGCCGTCGTGCGCGCCATCTGGACATAACGATGCCCGGCAAATTTCGGCGAACCGGAATTGACGATGAAGCGATGGCGGCCGGACGACATCTCGAAGGAGAGGCTGCCGGCATGCACGGTTCGAAGTGCGCCTCCCGAAGGCGGCGTGCCGGTATCGGCAATAATCACCGTCTTTCCCCCGGAAAGCCGCTGATAGCGCGACTGCGGCAAAGCCTTGAACGGCTGGCCGGCGGTCTCGTCATATCGCAGCACCGACATCAGCTCGTTTGCGAGCGTCGAGGTTGCCCCGTTGAACAGCGCAAGGTCTCCGTCCTGATGGCGAAAGAACCGCAATGCCGGATACATCCGGTCTATGCCGGAGATCAGCTTCTGCGGCAGGTCATGGCCGAGATTGACATAGGTCTGCCTGAGCGGCAGCAGATCGAGCAGCAATTCCAGCCCGACGCGCGGATTGCGCGAGACATGGCCGCCATCTGATAGAATCTGGCTATCGAATTCGCGGTCAAGTGCCTGCGCCGCCCTTCTCAGCGTGGAGGCGCGCGCCGGCATGGCGACGGAGGCCATGGCGAGCGCGATACGCAGCCGAAACAGCTCCAAGCCGCCGAGGGTGAACGGCGCCATGCGGTGCAGGAACCTCACCTGGAACGCCAGCGACTTCATGAAGCGGCGATAGAAGCCGCGGTCGGCGTTCTGCAGCACCACCGGCGAATGCGACAGCCAGGCGATAACGCGTTGGGCGGTGACGTCGATCTCCCAGGCAATCCCCTCCATGCGACCGGCATGGATGGAAAGCCAGCTGTCGACGATCGCGCGGGCCGCAGCCGAACTACGCTCCGTCTTGTTCGCCCGCATATGCCGCAGCCAGCCGAAGCTGTGAAGACGCGTCGCGAAGGGGCGCGAGGGCAGGGTGAAGGTGAAGGGCGACTTTCCGTTCGTTTCCAGCATGCGCCCGGCCAGGAGAAACCGTCCGTTGAGGATTTCGTCGGCCACATGTGGATCGATGCTGCGGAGATCGGTCGGCGCGACGATCAGACGCTCGGGCACTTTGATCGAATGACGAAAGAGCTTCAGGCGCAGCAACGCGACGCGGCGCAAGGCGCGCCGCCAAGCCTCCCGAACATACATGCTCGCAAAACGCCGACCGGACTGCATATTCTATTGTCTATTGACCCTCGTGGTTAAGAATAGGTGAAAAGCGGCCGATTTCATCGTCCACAATGAATTAATTCGTGACAAGGTTCGAATATACGCAAATTAACGCGTTTCGCCTGAAATCGTGGGGACGGTTTTGGAAAAGGGCATGCGTGACCCGAGGCTATGAAGCACCTCGTATAATGCAGGCTCGCCGCGCGCGCTCAAGCCTTGCAATCAGGCCACGCGCCGCAGCACAGCCGCATAGAAGCCGTCGAGGCCGGAGCCGATGCCATCAGGCATTTTCAGCATGGTGGGAAGCGTACGGAATTCGCCGAGCGGCGTAATCGCCGCCTCAAGGCCGGGCCAGTCGCCGGCGCCGATCGGAACGCGCTCGACCGCATCCGTATCGGAGAGAACACGGGCGACGACTTCCTCACCCTCGACAGGATCGAGCGAACAATTCGAAAAAACCAGTGTGCCGCCCGGCTGCAGCAATGTCAGCGCATGACGCAGCAACCGCTCCTGCAGCGCCGCCAGCCGGGCGATATCCTCAGGCCCCTTGGTCCACAACACGTCAGGGTGCCGGCGTGTCGTGCCGGTGGAAGAGCAGGGAGCGTCGAGCAGGATCGCATCGAAGCGTTCCGCCGGCTCGAATGTCGTCAGGTCTGCCGCAATCGTCTCCGCCTTGAGGCCGAGCCGGTCGAGATTCGAGCGCAGCCGTCTCAGCCGGCTTTCCGACTGGTCGAGTGCGGTGACTGCGCCGCCGGCCAGGATGAGCTGCGCCGTCTTGCCGCCGGGCGCAGCACAGAGATCGGCGGTGCGTTTGCCGGAGAGATCGCCGAACAGCTTGGCCGGGATGCTTGCTGCCGCATCCTGCACCCACCACGCGCCCTCATCGAAGCCTTCGAGCGAAGGAATGCCGCCGTCGAAGGCGGCGAGCCGCACGCCGCCCGTGGGCAGGACGACGCCGGTAAGCCGCTTCGCCCAGCCTTCCGGGTCGGACTTGACGGTCAGATCGATTGCGGCCGGTTCGAGCTGGGATTCCGAAATCGCCAGCGCCGCGTCCCGGCCATAGGCCTTTTCCAACCTGGCGATGAACCAGGCCGGCATCGGCGCGACCTTGCCGATCGCATCAAGCACCTGCTCCTTCTCGCGGCCGAGCCGGCGGAGGATGGCATTGACGAGCTTGGCGAAACGGCGATTGCGTGGATCCAGATTGGCCTGCTCGACGGCAAGATCGACAGCCGAATGATCCGGCACATCGAGATAGAGGATCTGCGCCGCCCCGATGGCGAGCACGTGATGCAGCGCCCTTGCCCCCTCCGGCAGCGGCGAATCCAGCAACGCGGCAATCGCGGCATCGATGCGCGGCAGATGGCGCAGCGTCGTGTTCAGGATGGCGCGGACGAGCGCCCGGTCGCTTTCGCCGAGCGCCCTATAGGCCGGATTGCCGTGTTCATGATCGAGAGCGCCGTCGAGCGGCAGCTTGCGGTCGACGACGGCTGCAAGAATTTTTGCCGCCGCTGCCCGGGCCTGCAAGCCTGGCTTATCAGGCGCAGATCGCTCAGTGGAGGGCTTATGCTTGCGGAATGGCTTCTTCGTGCCGTCTGAATTCAAGACCACGGACCTTTTGGCGGTTGCGAACCACCGCGACCGAGGCCCGTATCCGGAACAGAGCGCGATTTGCGCGACGGATTAGCAGTACGAGCCGGCGACGTCGAGACATTCATGCCGCCTTGCGCCATGTCGTGCAGCGCAGCGATGCGGTTTTCCGTATTCGGATGGGTGGAAAACAGATTGTCCATGCGCTCGCCGGAGAGTGGATTGATGATGAACATATGCGCCGTCGCCGGGTTGCGCTCGGCATCTTCGTTCGGCACGTGAGCAGCGCCGCGCGCGATCTTGCCGAGCGCCGAAGCGAGCCAGAGCGGATTGCCGCAGATCTCGGCGCCGCGGCGGTCTGCCGAATATTCGCGCGTGCGGCTGATCGCCATCTGCACCAGCATGGCAGCGAGCGGCGCCACGATCATCGCGACGATGACGCCGACGAAGCCGAGGGGATTGTTGTTGTTCTCACGGTTGCCGCCGAAGAAGAAGGCGAAGTTGCCGAGCATAGAGATCGCGCCGGCAAGCGTTGCCGTGATCGTCATCGTCAGCGTGTCGCGGTTCTGAATGTGCGCTAGTTCGTGCGCCATCACGCCTGCGACTTCCTCGGGAGACAAGGCGCTGAGCAGGCCGGTCGAGGCGGCGACGGCTGAGTTATCGGGATTGCGGCCGGTGGCGAAGGCATTCGGCTGCGGGCTGTCGTAGAGATAGACCTTCGGCATCGGCAGGCCGGCATTGCGGGCGAGATCGCGCACGATCCGGAAGAATTCCGGCGCATTGCGCTCGTCGACCTCCTGCGCGCGATAGGCCGAAAGCACCATCCGGTCGGAATTCCAGTAGGAGAAGAAATTCATGCCGGCGGCAATGACGAATGCGATCATCATGCCGGCCCGACCGCCGATCAGGAAGCCGACAAACATGAAAAGCGCCGTCATGAAGGCAAGCAACATGGCAGTGCGAACGAGGTTCATTGCGGATCTCCATCTCCGATTTCGGCGTCACAAGCTTTTAATCCCGGCACCGGCGCATTATGATTTGGTTATTCACCAGCCATTTTCAATATTTCCGGCAGGAGACGGCCATGCAGGACGCCGATAACGACAATAGCGAAACGCCGATGGCCGAGGGAACGGAGCCACCGCGTAAGATGCTGTCCCCGGCTGCCAGACGCGCCCTTGCCGAAGCCGAGGAGCGGCGAAAGAGCCAGAAGCCGCTGGAACTACCGCCGGAGATCGGCGGCCGCGGCGGAGCCGAGCCGGCGCGCTTCGGCGATTACGAAATCAATGGCCGAGCGATTGATTTCTAAGTCAATATTCCAATTGGCGTCTTACGATCGGAATAGCCGAGAATCCGGCTAACTAACGAGCGAGCCGCTCCGGACGGGCCGGAGCGGCTCGATATGTCAGACGGTGGCCTTGTTTTGCCGGTTGGCGATCAGATCGTCGACGACGGCCGGATCGGCAAGTGTGGAGGTGTCGCCGAGAGCACCGAAATCGTCTTCGGCGATCTTGCGCAGGATGCGGCGCATGATCTTGCCGGAGCGGGTCTTCGGCAGGCCGGGCGCAAACTGGATCTTGTCAGGCGCGGCGATCGGGCCGATTTCAGCACGAACATGTTTCACCAGTTCCTGGCGAAGCGTATCCGATCCCTCGTGACCGGACATCAGCGTCACGTAGCAATAAATGCCCTGGCCCTTGATCGGATGCGGATAACCGACGACTGCGGCTTCCGAAACCAGGTTGTGAGAGACAAGCGCGGATTCCACCTCTGCCGTACCGAGCCGGTGGCCAGAGACGTTCAGCACGTCGTCGACGCGGCCGGTGATCCAATAATACCCGTCCGCATCGCGCCGGCAGCCGTCGCCGGTGAAATACTTGCCCTTGTAGGTGGAGAAATAGGTCTGAATGAAGCGCTCGTGATCGCCATAGACCGTGCGCATCTGACCTGGCCAGCTGTCGGTGATGCAGAGATTGCCGTCGGCCGGGCCTTCCAGCACCTTGCCCTCATTGTCGACCAGCTGCGGCTTGATGCCGAAGAACGGGGTCGTCGCCGAACCGGGTTTCAGATCGGTGGCGCCAGGCAGCGGCGTGATCATATGGCCGCCGGTTTCCGTCTGCCACCACGTATCGATGACAGGGCAGCGCTTGTCGCCGACGACATTGTAATACCACTCCCAGGCCTCGGGATTGATCGGCTCGCCGACCGTGCCGAGCAGGCGCAGCGAAGAACGCGTGGAGCGCGTGACGAATTCGTCACCGGCACCCATCAGCGAGCGGATTGCCGTCGGCGCAGTGTAGAAGATGTTGACCTTATGCTTGTCGATGACTTCCCAGAAACGGCCCTGATCCGGGAAATTCGGCACGCCCTCGAACATCAGCGTCGTCGCGCAGTTCGCGAGCGGCCCGTAAACGATATAGGAGTGGCCGGTGACCCAGCCGACATCTGCCGTACACCAGTAGACGTCACCGTCGTGATAGTCGAAGACATATTCATGCGTCATCGCCGCATAGACGAGGTAACCGCCCGTCGTATGCAGCACGCCCTTCGGCTTGCCGGTCGAGCCTGACGTATAAAGAATGAAGAGCGGATCTTCCGCCTTCATCTTCACCGGCGGGCATTCCGCCTTCACCGTGGCGATCTCCTGATGATGCCAGAGATCGCGGCCCGGCGCCCAGCCGGTCTTACCGCCGGTGCGGCGAACGACCAGCACCTTGCTGACCCTGACATGCTGTCGAGCGGCGATATCGATCGCCGTATCGGTATTGTCCTTCAGCGGCACCGGCTTGCCGCCGCGCACGCCTTCGTCGCAGGTGATGACGAAGGTGGATTCGCAGTCGACGATGCGCCCCGCCAGCGCCTCCGGCGAGAAGCCGCCGAAGACGACCGAATGCACCGCCCCGATGCGGGCGCAGGCAAGCATCGCATAGGCCGCTTCCGGGATCATCGGCATGTAGATGGTGACGCGATCACCCTTCTTGACCCCGTGCTTCTTCAACACGTTCGCCATCCGGCAGACATGCTCGTAGAGCTCGTTATAGGTGACCTTCTTGTCGATATAGGGGTTGTCGCCTTCCCAGATGATCGCCACCTGGTCGCCATTCGTTTTCAGATGGCGGTCGATGCAGTTGTAGGAGACGTTCGTCTGACCGTCCTCGAACCACTTGATCGAAACCTTGCCGGTAAAGGAAGTGTTCTTGACCTTGGTATAGGGCTTGAACCAGTCGATCCGCTTGCCGTGCTTGCCCCAGAACTTGTCCGGGTTCTCGACGCTTTCCTCGTACCATTTCAGGTACTTTTCCTTATCGATCAGGGCGC
>Ga0102590_1001223_pt1 | contig 40753 bp, 38 predicted proteins | sample AraplaMF_Col_mMF_FD_76859 | JGI IMG/M metagenome (GOLD analysis project Ga0102590, IMG submission 76859) | Arabidopsis root microbial communities from the University of North Carolina, USA - plate scrape MF_Col_mMF | ecosystem: Host-associated > Plants > Roots > Endosphere | place: USA... | reverse complement strand
GGCTTCGCCTTCATTGAGTACCGTGACTCCCCATGATCGAATCCGAGCTCGAGATCAGCGAAGATCTGGTCCGCGCCCTACTGCGAGAGCAGCATCCGGACCTGGCCGAGCTGCCGATCCGCGAGGTGGCAGGCGGCTGGGGCAACCAGATGTGGCGGCTTGGGGACGATTTGGCCGTCCGGATGCAGCGGATGGACACCTCCCCCGAGCTCCAGCTCAAGGAGCGCCGCTGGCTGCCGCTGCTGGCCCCGCGCCTGCCGCTTGCGATTCCGACTCCGGTACGGGACGGTGCACCGTCCGAGCGGTTCCCCAAGGTCTGGACCGTCATGACATGGGTCGAGGGCACACCACTGGATCACGGCTCGATCACCCGCGGCGACCACGCGGCCGACTCGCTGGCGGGCTTCCTCAAGGCGCTGCATGTGGAGGCTCCCACCGATGCGCCGGACGCCTCGGACTTCGGCGCTCACCCCGAGGAATGCACGGACGGCTTCGAGCATTTCCTGCAGGCCGTGGACCTCGGCCGCTTCGCCGAGGTCGACATCCGGGCCGTGTGGGACGACGCGGTCGCAGCTCCCGAATGGGAGGGTCCGCGAGTGTGGGTGCACGGCGACCTGCACCCCGCGAACGTCGTCGTCACGGACGGCACGCTGGCGGGTGTCGTCGACTTCGGCGCCCTCTTCGCCGGCGACCCGGCATGGGACCTCGCGGCCGCCTGGGTGCTGCTCCCCGTGGGTGGCGCCTCACGGTTCTTCGCCGGCTACGCACAGGCGGATGAGGCGACGGTCAGACGGGCGCGCGGGCTGGCCGTGATGAAGAGCCTGTTCTTGATGCTGATGGGTCAGAACGGGGACCGCGGCCTGCCTGGCGGCAAGAGGGGATGGGGGCCGGCAGGACGGTCGTCACTTGATCGTGTTTTGCAGGGTCTTTGACCTCGGGGCAGACCCGGCGGCCGGCATGGGATCGGTCTTCCGCCTGATCATCTCTCCTGCGTACCGCGAGCCGTGGGGTCGGAATGCCGAGGTCGACCGTTGCGGGCACTTCGGCCGAGCGCACTGCTTCGGCGTTTTTTCGCCGAAGCAGTGCGAGCATTCAGCCACCTTCAATGCCGACCCGTCGCCTCGAGCCTCGCCGGCTCGTGAGCAAGCACGGGGTGCCGCACGGTTGTCGAGCCGCGCAGACTTACGGCACGAGGACGCCCCGGCCCAATGATCTCCCACACAACTCAGCCCTCCGCGACCGCCGACTCGAGCAGGGACAGCGTCCGGTTGTCCGCGTCCACGTCCGCGAGGACGCCGACAGGCAGCGGCAGATTCGGCGAGGTGTGGCCGAAGTCGACCTGGGCGAGGACCGGGATGTCACGCTGCCCAAGGACATCGAGCACCACATCGCGTAGACCTGCGCGGTCTCCGCCGTCATCGTGGGGCGTGACCTCGGTCGGGATGCCGACCACCATGCCCGCGATCCGGTCCAGCACACCGGACAGCCGCAAGGTATGCAGGTCGTTCCAGATCCGCGAGACCGGCCGCTGCAGCTCCTCCCAGAACAACACGGCGCCGTCGAACCGTTCGGCGGCCAGCGCGAACGGTGTCGCCTGCAGTAGGACCAGGCGGTTCAGCAAACCGCCGAACAGTGGCCCCTGCGCACGGCCCGGCCGCCAGGTTTCCCAAGCCCCTCCCGCCGGCAGCACGCCCGGCGCCTCTGCCTTGGTGAGCACACGGGTGTAGAGGTCGACCAGCTCGGAGCGTCGGGCGGCGTCGCCCAGCGTGTACCAATCGCTGCCGAAACCGTGGGTGGCGATGTCGGCGTGGAGGCCGACGAGGCCGGTCTTGGAGTACAACGCCATGTGCAGCAGCGAGATATCGCTGTAGCCGATGATCGGTTTCGGGTCGGCCCGGATCGCGTCCAGATCGATCAAATCGAGATAGCCGATCGTCGCCTGTCCACCGGTATGCGCGACGACGGCCCGCACCTCCGGGTCCCGCAGCAAACCATTGAGTTCCTCGGCCTGCTCCGCCGGAGTGCCCGACGCCCACCAGCGATGGCGCGCCGGGTCGACCATGGGGCTGACCCGCACGCGGAAACCCATCCGCTCGAGTATGGCCACACCGCGAGCGAGCAGTGGTTCCTCGCCCGGCGCAAGCTGGCCCGAGGGCGCGGTGACGACCACGAGGTCGCCGGAACTCAGCGCACGGGGCCGAAGGATCTCGGGCATGGGGCCTCCTCCTTGTTGATCAACAGTGGCGAACAACAAGGCCTGTGTCGCCGATATTCCGCCAAACCGACGTGATCAAGTCATATCTGCCGCTCTTGGCAGTCCCCGCACGGGCTCCTGCCACCGCGCGCAGACCTCACCGCCCGCTCCTGCCCGCACGGGACCTGTCACCCGTACGAGCTGCGAGGGCAACGAGCGGCGGGAGCCGTGACGGGCGGATCGGTCCGGGGAAATGACCGGCAGGGTCCCCCTGGCATGCGCTACGGTGCGCCGGTGTCAGCGATCAAGAAGTTCCAAGTCACCTTTGACTGCGCAGAACCTGAGCGCCTCGCCCGCTTCTGGTGTGAAGTGTTGGGGTACGTCACACCGCCGCCCCCGGAAGGGTTCACCACTTGGGACGATTTCAATCGCACCCTGCCCCCCGAGAAGCAGGGATCATGGTTCGCTTGCAGTGATCCCTCGGGCGTCGGCCCGCGCCTGTACTTCCAGCGCGTCCCCGAAGGCAAGATCGTCAAGAATCGGGTGCATCTCGACGTCCGGGTCGGCACCGGGCTCGTGGGCGACGAGCGCCTCGCCACGCTCGAAGCCGAGTGCGCACGACTGGTCGCGCTCGGTGCGACCCACGTGCAAACGCTGTACGCCGATGAGGAAAACGAGTCGTGCATCCCCATGCTGGACATCGAGGGCAATGAGTTCTGTATCGACTGAAACATGCCTACCTTGCCGAGGCGGACGGTAGCCGCACGCCCGAGTACGGCTACCCGCGTCGGCCTCCTCTCCGCGCGAGCTCGTCACCTACGGCGCCCTCCGGTTCGAGGACGTACAACCCGCGGACGACGGATCGTGTCCACGAGCCGGGCGTCGAGGATCCGCGTGATGCGGCGAGCGCCCGGGAGGGCCTCGGCGGAGCCCTGAACGTCCGTTGTGAGAGATGCTGAGACATATGGGTGTCACGCAAGATCACGGTACGAGCGGGCAACCTGCCCGGCAGCACTCCGACCAGCGGTGAGCGCCTGATCGTTGTCCGAAGCCGCTAGCATGCGCGCCCATGAACGACGACGTGCGCAACATCGCCCTCGGGGTGCTCGCGGCCGGTATCAGCGCCGCCCTCGGCTGGCTGGCCCGTACCTATATATGGAGGCGGAAACTCCGGCGGAAGCAGGCGTTCTTCGGGCTCCCCGACAATTCGGAGTCGCTGCTCGTGGTCAACCGGGAAGCGGGCGGCGCCGAGTTGACGGTCATGCGCCACGACGTGTTCGCCCTGCTGGAGCTTTCCGCGCTCATCAAGGACTGTGGCGCCAACGCCCAGGTGGTCGCACATGACGCGGCTCAGCAGGGCTTCGGTGAGCGCACCGAGTTCTGCGTCGGCGGACCCTCCTCGAACCGCCGCATGGTGGCGCACCTCAGCTCCCTCCTGCCCGGCATCCAGGTCAACACCGATCCCGAACCGGGCCCGGAACGCGGTGCGTTCCGGATCGGCGGGGAGAAGTACCAACTCGAGCCCGGCAAGGCGGAGTACGTCGTCCTCGCGCGGCTCACCGCGGACCTGGGCCGCGGATCGAGACCCGTCTTCCTCTTCTGCGGCCAGCGCGCGATCACCAACCAGGCGGCGACCCGCTACCTCGCACGCCATCACGAGCGCCTGGCGCGCAAGTACGGCTCCGGCTCCTTCGTGCTGCTGCTGAAGGTCGTCAACTCCCAGGCGTACGGACCGGATGTGGTCGAGCTGGTGGGCGATGTCACGCGGGTCGCACAGGCTCCCGCACCCGTGCCCGCCGCTCGCACGTCCCATCGCGCCTCCTAGGTTCCTCCAGGCGTCAACAATCGTTACTCGTGCGTAACTTACCGACGGGTTACCTCTGGTAAGCGGCGAAGGTTACCGTCGGGTCACTTTGCACTGACACGAGTGAGGAGTGGCCCATGACGCATGGGGGCGGGAAGCGCCGTCGAGCAGAGCGGCGGGAGACGGGCGGGTCCGCCCGCAAGGCGCTGCGCACGACCACCGTGGGCGCCGTCTCGGCGACGCTGGTCGCCGGCAGCGTCCTCGGACTCGCCCCCGCCGCACAGGCAGCCGGCGGCGTCCGCTTCGTCGACATCACAGGCGACGGCGGCACGGTGCTCAAGGCGAACGTCGTCACGCCCGCGGACGCCGACGGCACTCGGCGCTATCCGCTTGTCGTGCTCCCCACCAGCTGGGGCCTGCCGCAGGTCGAGTACCTGGCCCAGGCCCGGGAGCTCGCCGACTCCGGCTATGTCGTGGTCACCTACAACGTGCGTGGTTTCTGGCAGTCCGGCGGACGAATAGAGGTGGCAGGCCCACCCGACACGGCCGACGCCTCCAAGGTCATCGACTGGGCCCTCGCCAACACCCCGGCGGACGCCGGGCACATCGGCATGGCGGGCGTCTCCTACGGCGCCGGCATCAGCCTGCTGGCAGCGGCTCATGACAGACGCATCAAAGCGGTCGCCTCCCTCAGCGGCTGGTCGGACCTGATCGGCTCGATCTACTCCGGCCGCACCCAGCACATCCAGGCGGCCGCCCTGCTGGACGGCGCCGCGACGCTCACCGGCCGTGAAAGCCCCGAAGTGAGGCAGGTGTTCAACGACCTCTACGCCTCCGACCTGTCCAAGGAACCGGAGTTGATCGCCTGGGGCGAGAAGCGCTCACCCGCGACCTACGTCGACCGGATCAACCGCAACGGCGCGGCCGTCATGCTCGCCAACGCCTGGGGCGACACGATCTTCCCGGCGAACGGGTACGCCGACTTCTACGAGAAGCTGACGGGCCCGAAGAGGCTGGAGCTGCGTCCGGGTGACCATGCCACGGCCGAGCTGACCGGCCTGTTCGGACTGCCCAACGACGTGTGGACGGACACCCGGCGGTGGCTCGACCACTACCTCAAGGGCGTGGACAACAACATCGACCGCGAGCAGCCCGTACAGCTCAAGCCCCGCTCCGCGGGCGGTTACGAGGGCTATCCGGACTGGAAGTCGGTGGCCGCAACCAGCAGGAAGATCGACCTCGCCGGGACGCACGGAATCCACGCGAACGTCGACTCCGGCGCGGACGGCGGAGTCATCTTCCTCTCCAGCATCCTCGACCAGGTCGCCCAGGCGCCCCCCGCCGCGTGGATCCCGCTCCTGCCGCGCCGCTGGGCCGCGGTGTGGCAGTCGGAGAAGTACGCGAGCGCCCAGCGGATCCGCGGCACCGTGAAGATGCACACCACGGTCACCGGCACCAAGGCGAGCGGCACCCTCGTCGCCTATCTCTACGACGTGGGTCCGCTCGGCCTCGGCAAGCTGGTCAGCAACGCGCCGTACACCTGGTACGGGCGGACGCCCGGCAAGCCGTTCGGCGTCGACCTGGATCTGTTCTCCACGGCCTACGACGTCCCGGCCGGACACCGGCTCGCCCTGGTCGTCGACACGGTCGACCCGCTCTATATCGAGCACAACCCGTCCGGCGCGCAGCTGACCTTCTCCTCGCCTGCGGACGATCCTTCCTATGTGTCCGTTCCGCTGCGCGAGCAGTGATCTCCGGCTGCCGCCGGCCGGGCCTGGCCCTGTGGCTGCTGCCCCCCTCCCCCTACGGTCCCGGGGCCGTGGGGGGAACCCCACCCGGCAGCAGCGTCCCCGCCCCGGCCGTCTCGACGTCCACGGCCTCGGTCTTGGGACTGCGCCGCTCCCACCGGGACACCCACTGCGCGACCCAGGAGAGCAGCATGCACATCCCGATGTAGATCGGTGAGATCACCATCACCACGGGGATGAACGGCAAATCGTAGTCGAGGTTCGACGCGATGAGCTTGCCGGCGTGGAGGAATTCCTCGTAGGTGATGAGGAAGCCCAGGGACGTGTCCTTCAGAGCCACCACCAACTGGCTGATGATGGCCGGCAGTATGGCCCGTACGGCCTGCGGCACCAGGACGTACGACATGACCTGCGTCTTGCGCATGCCCAGCGCGTACGCGGCCTCCTTCTGGCCCCTCTCCACGGAGTTGATGCCCGAACGGAAGACCTCGGCGAGCACCGAGCCGTTGTAGAGGGTCAGACCCGCGACCAGCGCGGGTAGGGGCTGCACCTTCAGCGCCACGAAGATGAAGAAGATCATCACCAGCAGCGGCATGGCCCGGAAGAACTCGACGACGAGTGTGGACAACCAGCGCACCGGGGCGTGTTCGGAGAGCCGCCCGACGGCGAGGAGCCCGCCCAGGGCCAGGGAGAGCACGGCCGCGATCGCGAAGGCCTTGAGCGTGTTGCCGAGGCCGCGCAGCAGAAGCTCCTGGATTCCCTTGTACTCGAAGGGCATCCACTTCGTGTACGTGAACTGGCCCGTGGCGAAGAGGAGATGGATGATCCAGCCGAGCAGGGCGAGGAGGACGACGGTGGCGAGGACCCCGAAGAGGCGGTGCCGCCTGCGGGCCCTCGGTCCCGGAATGTCGTAAAGGGCCGTGGCCGCCGCGGCTTTGACGGTCATCGGGCGAATCCCCAGCGGCGCTCCAGGACGTTGAAGACCGCGCTGATGGCACCGGTGACGACCAGATAGCCGACGGCGATCCAGAGGAACGTCCAGACGATGTTGTAACCGAGCTCGCTCAGGGTCCGGTAGGTGCCGAGCAGTTCGGTGACGCTGAACGCCCCGGCGATCGCCGAGTTCTTGGCGAGCGCGATCAGGATGGAGCCGATCGGCGGAATGACCGTCCGGAAGGCCTGCGGCAGAACGACGTGCGACAGCGTCTGCCCGAAGGACATGCCGAGGCTGCGGGCCGCCTCTCCCTGGCCCGTGGGAACGGTGTTGATGCCCGATCGCAGTGCCTCGCAGACGAACGCCGAGGTGTAGCAGCCGAGCGCGAGGACGGCGAACACCATGAAGGGCAGCACGAGCCCGAAGCGCGGCAGCCCGAGCAGGACCGCGAAGAACAGCAGGGTGAGCGGCGTATTGCGCAGGACCGTCACCCACGCGGTGCCGAACACCCTCAGGGAGCGCACGGGAGCGACCCGGAAGGAGGCCATCACAAAGCCGAGTGCGAGGGCCAGCAGGGATGAGTAGACGGTGAGTTCGACGGTGCCGAGGAAGCCCTCGGCGAAGACGGAGATGTTGTCGGTCAGTACGTTCACGCGTGCCTCGCTCAGGTCGCGGGGTAGCGGTCGATGGCCGGCGGGGCGGGCGCGGGCACCCCGGACAGGCCGAGGGTCGCCTCGAACGCCTTCTTCCAGTCGCCGTCCTTCATACGGGCCTCCAGTGCGTCGTCGAGTGCGAATCTGAGGGCGTTGTCCTTGCGCGGAACCCCGATGCCGTAGGGCTCCTCGGAGAAAGGCCTGCCGACGACCCGGAGTTCGTCCGGTGCCTTCGCCGCGAAGCCGATGAGAATGGCGTCGTCGGTGGTCACGGCAGCGACCTGATAGGTGAGCAGATTGTCGACGCAGACGGAGTAGGTGTCGTACGCGACCAGGACCACCTTCGGGTAGTCCTTCTTCATGCGCTGGTACGGGGTCGAACCGGCGACCGAGCACACGCGCTTGCCGCCGAGGTCCTGCGGGCCGTCGATACCGCGCTCGTCCTGGCGGACCAGCAGGTCCTGGCCGGCCATGAAGTACGGTCCGGCGAAACCCACGAGCTTCTTGCGCAGGGCGTTGATGGTGTAGGTCCCGACGTAGTAGTCGATCTGCCCGTTCTGCAGGGCGGTTTCGCGGTTGGCCGAGGCGATGGTCCGGAAACGGATCGTCTCCGGAGCCAGGCCGAGCGAGGCCGACATCATCCTCGCGATCTCGATGTCGAAGCCGGAGAAGGTGCCGGTGGCGGGATCCCGCTCGCCGAGGTAGGGCTGGTCCTCCTTGGCGCCGACGACGAAGTAGCCGCGCTTCTTCGCCCGATTCCAGGTGGGCGACTCGGGGAGCCGGAACCCCCGGGCCACCTGGTAGTGCGGCAGCCTGTCGGTGGCGGGCCCCTTGGTGGGGGGACTGCCCTCCTTGCCGCAGGCTGCGGCCGCCAGCGCCATGAGCAGTGCCACTGCGGCCCACACACGTCGGGTACGGATCACGGTCGGACTCCCCCGGTCAGTGCTTGAGGATCTTGGACAGGAAGTCCTTGGCGCGGTCGCTGCGCGGGTTGGTGAAGAACTCCTCGGGGGTGCGGTCCTCGACCAGGCGGCCGTCGGCCATGAAGACGACGCGATTGGCGGAGGCCCGCGCGAAGCCCATCTCGTGCGTGACCACGACTATCGTCATGCCGTCGCGGGCGAGCCGGCGCATCACCTCCAGGACCTCGTTGATCATTTCGGGGTCGAGTGCGGAGGTCGGCTCGTCGAACAGGAGTGCCTTGGGGTCCATGGCCAGGGCCCGGGCGATCGCGACCCGCTGCTGCTGACCGCCGGAGAGCTGGGCCGGGTACTTGGACGCGTGCGAGGTGAGGCCGACACGGTCCAGGAGTTCCATCGAGCGTGTGTCGGCCTGGTCCCTCCTGCGCCCGCGGACCTTCACCGGGGCGAGTGAGACGTTCTGCAGCACGGTCTTGTGGGCGAAGAGGTTGAAGGACTGGAACACCATGCCCACGTCTGCGCGGAGGCGGGCGAGGGCCCTGCCCTCCTCGGGGAGCGGCCGGCCGTCGAGCCTGATGGCGCCGGACTGGATGGTCTCGAGCCGGTTGATGGTCCTGCAGAGCGTGGACTTGCCGGACCCCGACGGCCCGACGACCACAACCACCTCACCCTTGCCGACCGTGAGATCGATGTTCTGCAGGACGTGCAGGTCGCCGTACCACTTGTTCACGCCGTGAAGCTCGATCAGCGGATCGACCGCCATGCCCTGCCCGCCCTAGTCGCTCAGCCGTGTCGCAGGTCCCGCAAGCTATCCAGACGCGGGCGCGCTCGACACCCGACACGCGCCGTTCGGGCATTAGCCGTATTTACAGGGTGCTGATCGGGGTGGGGCTACGCCTCGGCCGCCTCGGCATACACATACGACAGTTCCGGAGCGCCCGTGGAGGCCCAGGTCAGGCCGTCGGCTACCACATCGAGCTCACGCCCGGAGGACAGCCGTACGACGGGACGGCCGTTCGGCCAGATCTCCCAGGCGGCACCGGGGACCGTGCGCACGATGACCGTGCCCAGGTAGAGTCCCGCGTCGTTCCCGAGCCAGGGCAGGGTCTCCTCGTCGTCACGCCAGCGCGGGACGAGTTGGTCGAGCGCCTCCAGGGACGCCGCGGAGTCGTCGAGTTCGACGCCGGCGTCCTCGGCCTGGGAGCGCAGCAACTCGCACTCGGAGAGCAGTTGGGCGACAGAGATCGTATCGATGTCGCCCCCGGAGAACACCACGACGCCACGGGCGGGGCCGCGCTTCTTGCGCCAGGTGCCCAGGAAGGGGATGTTCATGCACCCAGCGTGTCACCGGTACGACGGGTCGCACCAGAGTGACACCGGGGGGAACTCCCTAAACCTCCAGGTCCACCACCACCGGCGCGTGGTCCGACGCGCCCTTGCCCTTGCGCTCCTCACGGTCCACGTACGCGTCCTTGACCGCGGCCGCGAACGGGGTGTTGCCGTAGACCAGGTCGATGCGCATGCCGCGGTTCTTCGGGAAGCAGAGCTGGCGGTAGTCCCAGTAGGTGTACGGGTGGTCGTACTTCAGCGGGCGCGGGACGACGTCCGTGAGACCCGTCTCCCGCAGCTCGGCCAGGGCGGCCCGCTCGGCCGGGGTGACATGGGTCGCGCCCTCGAAGGCCGCCACGTCGTAGACGTCGTCGTCCGTCGGGGCCACGTTGTAGTCGCCCAGCACGGCGAACGGGCGGCCGCCCGCGGCGTCACCGGCCACGGCCGCCTTCAGGGCCTCGAACCACTGGATCTTGTACGCGTAGTGGGGATGGTCCACCTCGCGGCCGTTCGGCACGTACACCGACCAGACGCGGACCGGGCCGCAGGTCGCGGATACGGCGCGGGGCTCCTCGACGCCCTCGTAGCCCGGGTCGCCGGGCAGGCCCTTGACCACGTCCTCGATGCCGACGCGGGAGAGGACCGCCACGCCGTTCCACCGGCCGGTGGCGTGCACGGCGGCCTCGTAGCCCAGCTCGCGCAGCGGCTCGTACGGGAACTGCTGATCGGCGACCTTGGCTTCCTGGAGACACAGCACGTCCGTGCCGCTGCTCTCCAGCCAGGCCAGGAGCCTCGGGAGGCGGGCGGTGATCGAGTTCACGTTCCAGGTGGCGATGCGCATGTCCCACAACCTACCTGGCGGGTACGACAACGGTCCCCCGCGTCCGGGCGAAGCCCGCTCCGGCCCGGCCCCCCGGCTGCCGCGACGCTCAGACCTCCGCCGACGCCCCCGGCGTCAGCCTCAAGTGCTCGGCGCCGCCCAGCGCGCCGACCTGGTTGTCGTAGATCGGCCGGGCCAGGTCCGTCAGCAGGGCGTCGTGGATGTCGTAGGCACGCTGCGGCCGGACCTCGCGGACGTAGTCGATGACCTCGGAGATCTTGTTCCAGGGGGCCATCACGGGGAGCATCAGCGTCTCCACCGCCTGGCCGGGGACGGTGAGCGCGTCGCCCGGGTGGAAGACCTTCCCGCCGTCGATCAGGAAACCGACGTTGGTGATGCGCGGAATGTCCGGGTGGATCACGGCGTGCAGCTCGCCGTGCACCTGGACGTCGAAGCCCGCGGCGGTGAAGCTGTCGCCGTGGCCGACGGTGTGCACACGGCCCGGGAAGGCCGCCGAGATCTGCTCCGCGACGGAGGCGAGCGTCCAGATCTCGGCGCCGGGGTTGGCCTCCATCCCGGCCCGCAGCCGGTCCTCGCTGTAGTGGTCCATGTGCTCGTGGGTCACGAGGACGGCGTCGGCGCCGACCGCCGCGTCCTCCTCGCTGAAGGCGCCGGGGTCGATGACGAGCGTGCGCCCGTCCTTCTCGAGCCGGATGCAGGCGTGCGACTTCTTCGTGAGCTTCATGACCCCATCCTGCCCCGGCCCGGTCTGCCGGGTCCCGCCGAGCATGGTGCTCCCACCACCCGGCAAGCGTCACTCCAGAGGGGTCGTCTCCTCCCGGATCACCCGCTGCGCCACCTTGAACGCGCTGTTCGCGGCCGGTACGCCGCAGTAGACCGCCGCCTGGAGCAGCACTTCCTTGATCTCTTCCGGAGTGAGTCCGTTGCGCAGGGCCGCCCGGGTGTGGAACGCGAGTTCGTCCAGATGGCCGCCCGCGACGAGTGCGGTCAGGGTGACACAGCTGCGCGAGCGCCGGTCCAGACCGGGCCGGTCCCAGATCTCGCCCCACGCGTACCGGGTGATGAACTCCTGGAAGTCCCCGGAGAAGTCGTCGGCCGAGGCAAGAGCCCGGTCCACGTGCGCATCACCGAGGACCTCGCGGCGGATCTTGATCCCCGTGTCGTACGTGTCCGCCCTGCCCGACGGCACCGGAGGCCGGACGGCCGGCGCGATCTCGGCCACCGGCGCCGTCGGCACGGGGCCGGACAGCACCGGCTTCACGGGGGGCGCCGCGATGGCGGCCATCTGGCCGGTCGCCGCGTCGTACCCGGGGTGCCACGCGGTCGCGAAGTGGTGGGCGAGCAGATCCGTGACCGCCGCGGGCTGCTCGACGGGCACCAGGTGCGAGGCGCCGGGGACGACCGCGAGGCGCGCGTCCGGTATCCCGGCGACGAGGGTGCGCGCCTCGGCCGGCCCGGTCACCCGGTCGTCCGCGCCGACCAGGACCAGGGTCGGCACACCGATGCGGCCCAGTTCCGCCCGTACGTCGAAGGCGGCGAGCGCCTCGCAGGCCGCGATGTAGCAACCGGGGTCGGTGGTGCGCACCATCTGCACCGCCCACTCGGTGATCGCGGGCTGGGCCGCCGCGAACCCACCGGTGAACCAGCGTTCCGGGGCGGTCCGGGCGATCGGGTCGAGGCCGTTCGTCCGCACGATCACGCCGCGCTGGCGGAACTCGTCGGCGGTGCCGAAGCGGGGCGAGGCGGCGATCAGGGCGAGCGAGGCGAGGCGCTCGGGATGCCGCAGCGCGAGCTCCACCCCGATGGCACCGCCGAGCGCACAGCCCGCGTAGCCGAAACGCTGCACACCGAGCGCGTCCAGTGTGGCGAGCAGCCGGACGGTGAGATCGCCGACGGAACCCGCCGGGTACGCGGGCGCTCCGCCGTGCCCGGGCAGGTCGAACCGGAAGACCCTCCACTGCTCGGCGAGCTCGGGGACCTGGCGGTCCCACATGTGCCATGTTGTACCGAGGGACGGACCCAGGATCAGGACTGGAGCGTCTTCTGGCCCGTCAAAGCGGTATTGCAGGGGTGTGGGGGGTGTCTGACTCACGCCGCTCACGCTCTCATATCTCACAACTTCTCACGACCGCCCGGTATGTACGCCTGGGGACCCATGCAGACCCTCCCAAGTTGTGACGGCCGTGCGAAGATCCTCCACATCCGGCTTCACGTACCGGTTCCCGTGGTCCTCACGTCGCAGCACCCGGCCGGCCCGGCCCGGGTGCGGTCCGGGACGCCGTCGTCCGCGAGGCGCGCGAAGCCCGACGCGCGGGCATCGTACAGACGCCCTGCGCGCAGCACGGGTTCGCCATGTGGCGGTGCGCCTCCTCGCGTCGCTCGCGGACTCGCTCGTCCGGCCGTCCCCGTCCACCGCCCGCATCTGGAGTCCATGCGGTCGCCGCCGAGACCGTCTGCGCCTTCGACGAGGCGTTGCCCGCAGCGGCGCAAAGAGCGTCGGACCCCGACCACCGGCCGCGGATCCGAGCGCCCCCTCTCACGGTGTCACGAAGCCGTCACGATGCGTACATGTGCGGGTTACAGCCCGCATGCTGATGGATGTCACGAAATGCAGCAGTGGCGGGCGCGTTGCTCGCCGTACTCGTCCTCAGCGGATGCACAGCCGCCGGGGACGCCGACACGCCTGACACCTCAACGCCGAGCAGCCGTGTGGAGATCAACTCGACCGTGTCGACGGCGACGACCTCGTCGGCCGACTCGGGCACCGACGACGGCGCCGGGGTACCGGGCGTGTCCGGGCCCGACGGCCCGCACCGCAGGGCCTACCTGCAGACTCTCGAAACGGCGGACCAGCGGTTGACCGCCGACCCGGACGAGGCCGTCGACAACGGGCGCAACGGCTGTCTCGACATCCTGCAGCACAAGCCCGGGCCCACGCAGATCGGCAACATGCAGCGGCGGTTCTCCACCCAGGTGCCGGACTTGAACCCGGCAGCGGCACAGACCGTGTTGGCGGCGGCGAGAGCGTACATCTGCCCCGACGCCTGACGGGGCACGGACGGCGCTCTCGACGCCGGGCCGGCGGCCACGGGCGAAGTGAGGCCGGTCCCGCCGGGCGGCCCCGCGGCGCATACGCGTGCACATCCGGCGGCGAACGTGTGACGCAGCGCACATTCGCCGACCGGTGATCCACGCGCCGCCCATCAGTCGAACGAGCGACAACACTGCTACGCGGCCCGGTGGACGTGCGGCGCGGCCGGCAGTCCTGAACAACCAGCATCCAGAGATGGGGTATTGCCGCTATGACCGACGCCGTCAAGGGCCCTGCCGGCTACTTTCCTTCCATCGAGAAGAAGTACGGTCGCCCGGTCTCGGAGTGGAAGGACCTCATCCGGTCCTCGCCCCTGACGAAGCACATGGAGCTCGTGAACTGGCTCAAGGCCGAGCACGGTCTCGGGCACGGCCACGCCAACGCCCTCGTTGCGCACACCCTCGCAGAGGGCCGCGACAAGTAGCGGCACATCACACACCCCGGCCTTGTGATGAAGGGCTGGAGGCCGGATCGGGGGGCGGGCCGGCACCCGGCCGCCGCCCCACGGCTGAGGGGCGGCGGCCGGGTGCTCACGGCAGACCACAGGGCTGGTCGGCCGTGTCAGATCACGGGGCGGTGTTCTTGTCGGACTGGTCGAAGAACTTCATGGCCATGAAACCGTGCGCGTAGCTGCCGCCCGCACGCAGGGCCGCGGCGGTCATGACGGTCTCCGCGAGTTCCTGCTGGGTCGCGCCCGCGGAGTGCGCCGCCTTGGTGTGTGCCTCGATGCAGTAGGCGCACTGGGTGGTCAACGCCACGGCCACGGCCATGAGTTCGGTGTACTTGGCCGGGATGACGTTGTTGCTGCCGCGCAGGACCTCGGCGTCCCATGCCATGAAGGCCTTGAAGGCCGCAGGTGCGCCGGCGCGGATGTGCCGGGCGTACTGGTGGTCGGTGTGCTCGTGGTAGGACACGATGCGCTCCTGTGCTTCCGGTCGAGGGGTGGGCGGGTGACGGCCGGTCAGTAGAGGTTGCGTCCGGCCCGGACGCCGCCGTCGACGTCCCAGGTGGCGCCAGTGACCCAGTCGGTCTGGTCGGACAGGAGGAAGGCGACGGTGGGGGCGACGTCGTCGGGGGTTCCGACGCGACCGAGGGGGTGAAAGCTGTTGAACCCGTCGAGCGTGGAGTCGATCTCGTCCTTGGGGAGGAAGGCCTCGTAGATGGGGGTGCGCACCACGGCGGGGGCGACGGTGTTGACGCGGATGCCGTGCGGGGCGAGTTCCATGGCCAGGTGCTGGGTGAGGGAGTGCAGGCCGGCCTTGGCCACGGAGTACGCCGAGGAAGGCGTTGCCGCCATGGCCTGGTGCGCCAGCATGCCGCCGATGTTGACGATCGAGCCCTTGCTGCCACGGGCGATCATGTTGCCTGCGACGGTCTGGGTCACGAAGTAGAAGGCCCGTGTGATGGCCTGGTAGCGGTCGTAGTCGTCCTGGGTGTGCTCCAGGAAGGACTTGGGCTCGAAGATTCCGGCGGAGTTGACGAGCAGGGTGGCGTCGGCGTGCTGCTCGGTCAGCTGCTCGCGTAGGCGGTCCACCGCGCCGCGGTCGGACAGGTCGGCGGCCAGGCCGACGGCGTTTCCGGATGCGGCCAGCTCGTCCGCGGCCTTGACCGCGCCGGCCTGGCTCCGGCCGGTGACGACGGCGCTGCCGCCGCCCTCGAGGACGCGGCGGGCGGTGGCCAGTCCCATACCGCTGGTGCCGCCGATGACGATGACTTTCCGCCCGGTGAAGTCGAGGGTGTTGCTGGACATGCTGATCTCCTGATCTTGCTTCTCCGCGAGTTGACGACTTGGCACGAGACACCGGCGGTCGACGCACACGAGCCTCCACAGGTCCGCGGGTCCACAGCACGAGGTGTGTCCGTCTCACGCCGAGCCAGGGCAGCCGAAGGACTGAGAGAACCCGGAAGCGTAGGCATGCCTCCACATCGCTGACGATCTGACGACGGTGAAACCATATGTATGCGTCCGTCACCGATCACGATGATTTAGAGAATTCTCTCTGTATGCCCCGGTATAACCCGACGTCATCGACCATAGGGCGCCCCTCACAAGCGGCGGTAGAGGATCATGGGGAATGGGGGTATAGCGGGCCGTTATGGCGCGGAGGAGAGAGTCGTGAACATCGAGGCCTTGCGTTATGCCCAGGCCGTCTCCGGTCTGAAGTCCTTCAGCGCCGCCGCACGGGCCTACGGGGTGACGCAGCCGGCCCTGTCGAACGGCGTTGCCCGGCTGGAGGAGGAACTGGGCGTCAAGCTCTTCGACCGGTCACCGCGGGGCGTGAAGCCCACCGCGCACGGGGCACTGGTCCTCCCCCTGATCGACCATGTCCTCGGCGCCCTCGACACCCTGGTCGCGGAGAGCCGGCGGCTGGCCCGTCCGGCCGTCGACATGATCCGCATGGGGGTGTCGCCCCTGATCGGGTCCGACCTGGTCGCCCACGCGTTTCAGGTCGCTCGCACCCTGGAGCGTCCACGCGACCTGGTACTGCGGGAGGCGGACCTCGAGCCGCTGCGCGGCGACCTGGAGGCCGGACGCCTGGACATCGTCCTCGTCCCCGCCGTTCCCGGAATGCCCGCCTTCCGCCACCGCGTCATCGCTCGTGAACCGGTGGTGGTGATCGATCCCGCCGGCTCCGGGGACGACTCCCCCGTCGAGCTCCGTGCCGTGGCGGACGCTTCCTACATCCTCGGACCCGCCACCTGCGGACTGACCACCTTCACCACCGAGCTCTTCCACGCCAACGACCTGGTCCTGCACCCCTACCCGGGCGAGGCCGCCAGCTTCCGCGCGGTCGACGAGTGGGCGGCGATAGGCCTCGGTGCGGCACTTCTGCCCCGCTCCAAGATCACCCACGACCACACCGGCCTCCGCCCCCTTCTCCAGGGCGGGGAGCCCGTCGAGATCGCCTACGAGGCCGTCTGGGACTGCGACACCCCCCTCGGAGCCGATCTGGACGAGTTCGTCGTCGCACTCACCGAAGCGGCGGGAGCGTCCTCGGACCACGGCGCCCAGCACGGTGCCCCGGCCGGCGAGCGCTGAACAGCGTCCACCGGCTGTCGCCACCCGTGTGTGGATGTGCCGGGCGGACGGCACACGCCAGCGATCGTGCTGCACGACCTCGGCGCCCGGCGGGAGACCCTCGGCTGGTTCTCGACCGCCGCAGCGGCCGCCTGGCACCCGGCCCGGGGAAGCGCCTCGAAGGACGGCGAAGGCGGCAGGTCCCGCGGGTCGGCCGACGTTCGGCCTCTGCCGATTTGTCGGTCTGTCGCCTTCGTGGCCGCCGCCGTCAGTGGTCGTCCCCACCGCCGTGCGAGCCGCGCCCGTGGTGGTCGTCGCCGGCGGGGTCGTCAACACCGTGACCCTGTACACCCCCGCGGTCGTCCCCGGCGGGGTCGTCCGCACCGCCGCCCCTGACACCGCCGCGATCGTCGCCGGCCGGGTCGTCGGCGTGGTGCCGGGCCTCGGGGCTCCGGTCGCCGGAGCGGCCGTGATGCGCGGTCGGGTGGTCGTCGGCGTGCGGCCTGTCCTCCACGGCGGCGCCCGGCACACCCCGGGTCGCCGGTGCGGTGCGGGAGTCGTCCGAACCGGTGCGGGAACCGTCGTCGGTTCCCGAGTGGCGGCCGTGGTCGTCCACACCCCGGTCGTCCGTACCGTGCCGCTGGTGGTGTGTCGATGTGGCGGCCGGTCCGGGAACCGGCTGACCGCTGCTCGGTGAGGTGACGGCCGTGGCGGTGACGGCACCCGCGCCGATCACCGCCGCGGCGACGAACACGGCTGCGAGGGTGCGGCGGCGGCCGGTGAACCGGTAACTGTTCATGACGTGTCCCTTCCTTCGCCCCGCGGCCCGTCCGCGGGGTCCGTCCGGCGTGTTCGACCGGACGGGGACCACCGTGCGCCGCGCACCCTGAAGCCAGGCTGAAGCAACCTGAACCCGTCTTCAGGAAGGTTCTGCCACCCTGACGGCATGCGCCTGCTGATAGTCGAGGACGAGCGACGTCTCGCCACCGCCCTCGCACGCGGACTGGCCGCCGAGGGCTTCGCCGTGGATGTGGCCCATGACGGCGTCGACGGACTGCACTTGGCACGTGAGCAGGAGTACGACCTGATCGTGCTCGACATCATGCTGCCCGGTCTGAACGGCTACCGGGTCTGCGCCTCGCTCCGGGACGACGGCGACGACACGCCCATCCTGATGTTGACCGCCAAGGACGGTGAATACGACGAGGCGGAGGGCCTGGACACCGGCGCCGACGACTACCTGACAAAACCGTTCTCCTACGTCGTCCTCCAGGCACGTATCCGTGCTCTGCTGCGCCGCCGTGCCCGCACCGGCTCGCCCGTCCTGCGCGTCGGCAGCCTGAGTCTCGATCCCGGAGCCCGTCGCGTGACCCGTGACGGGGAGGAAGTCGCCCTCACCACCAAGGAGTTCGCGGTACTGGAGCAGCTCGCACGACATGCAGGCGAGGTGGTGTCGAAGGCCGACATCCTCGCGCACGTCTGGGACTTCGCCTACGCCGGCGACCCGAACATCGTCGAGGTCTATGTGAGCGCGCTCCGCCGCAAGATCGACGTGCCCTTCGGACGCCGCTCCATCAGGACGGTGCGCGGCGCGGGATACCGTCTGGAGGCCGACGGGGGACGCGATGCCTAGGCCGCCGGCGTCGGTCCGGGCACGCGCGGCGCTCGCGGCCACCGTGGTGGTCTGCCTCGCGCTGGTCGTCGCGGGCTTCGGCGTGGTCACGGTGCTGCGGCACAACCTCACCGGACGGGCCGGGCTGGAGGCCGAGGTCACCGCCCGTACGGTGGCCGGTTCCCAGGACGCGCTGAACGGCCGGTTCGACCGGCTCGACCTGCCCGAGGACGGGCGCGTGGTCCAGGTCGTCGACTCGGCCGGGCGGGTACTGGGCGCCGGTGCCGCACTCGCGGGCCGTGCGCCTGTGGCCGACTACGCCCCGGCCGCGGACAGCACCGTCGCGCCCGGGTCCACGGTGTCCTCGACCCCCACGGCAGCCGCGTCCGCTCTGCCGTCTCCCTCCCGCTCGGGCGCCGCGTTCGCACCGTCTTCGCCATCGGCATCCGGGACGGCGGACGCGACCGGTACGGCCGCGCACGCGAACGGCCGTACGGGCGCCCCCGGTGGCGTGCTCGCCGCGGTCCACGTCCTCGTGCCCGACGGGATCGCTCGCACCGCGGTTCCGGTGGACGACCACGGGCGGGGCCGTGGCTCCGACGACCACGGCGGGAGCGACGACGGGAAGAGCGGGGACCCGACCGGCGACGACCACGGCGGCGGGGACGACCACTCCGGGAACGGCGGCGGCGAGGACAGCGGGAAGGGAGCCACCAGCAGTCCACCACGCGGAAAGGTCGGCACCGACGTCCAGCGGCGCACCATCCGGGCCACCGTGGCCGGCAGGACCCACGACTACAGCTTCGCCGCCGTTCAGGGCACCACCTACGACGGACGCACCTACACCGTCTACGCGGGAATCTCCCTGGAGGAGGAGCAGGCCACCCTGGACCAGGTCACGAAGTCGCTGCTGACCGGCCTGCCGTTCCTGCTCGCCGTCGTGGCGACGGTGACATGGCTGGTCACCCGGCGCGCGCTGAGGCCGGTGGAGGGCATCCGTGCCGAGATGGCGGAGATCACCGGAAGCGGCGATCTGTCCCGCAGGGTGCCGGAGCCCCGGTCGGGGGACGAGATCGCCCGGCTGGCCCGCACCACCAACCAGACACTGGCCGCCCTGGAGGGTTCGATCGAGCGGCAGCACCGTTTCATCGCCGACGCCTCCCACGAACTGCGCAGTCCCATCGCCAACTTGCGCACCCAACTGGAGGTCGCCGAGGCGCATCCGGAGCTGTTGGACACCCACGGACTCGTCCAGGACGTCGTACGCCTCCAGCATCTCGCGATCGATCTGCTCCTCCTCGCCCGGCTGGACGCCGGGGAGAGTCCGGCGGACGCACGCGTCGACCTCGCGGACCTGGTCCTGGAGGAGGTGGCCGCGCGCGCCGCGACGGACCGCTTCCCCCCCGCCGTGGCGCTGGAGGGCGAGCCGCTCGCGGTGACCGGCAGCAGGACGCAACTGGCCCGGGTCCTGGCCAACCTCCTGGACAACGCCCAACGGCACGCGGCGGGCGCGGTGGAGGTGAGCGTGGCCGTCGAGGGCGACGACGTCGTCCTCACGGTGGGCGACGACGGTCCCGGGGTCGCCCCCGAGGACCGGGAGCGGGTCTTCGAGCGGTTCGTCCGTCTGGACGAGGCCCGAAGCCGCGATGCGGGCGGCGCCGGTCTCGGCCTGGCCATCGCCCGGGACGTGGTGCTGCGGCACGGCGGTTCACTCACCGTCGGGGGCGACCCGGGCCGGGGAGCGGTCTTCCGCGCCCGGCTTCCGCGCGTGACGTGACGAGCAAGGTGCGCGTCCCCGGGGGGTGTTCCGCGGTGCGGCGCGCGTACGGTCGGCACCGGGTGCTTGTGTCGCCCCGGTGTCCCTCGTCACGAGGCGGCGCGCAACCCGGCATGCTGCTCGACGAGTTCGTACGACCTCAGGCGGTCCGCCGCCGAGTACACGGGTGTTGTCAACATCAGTTCGTCGGCGGCGGTCGCGTCCACGATGCTCGCCAGCTGCCGTACGACGGTCTCCGGGGAGCCGTGCGCCTGACTGGCGTTGAAGGCCGCCAGTGCCCGCGTCTCCTCCGCGGTGAACACATGGTCGGCCGCCTCTTCGGGCGTGGGGACGGGCATGTCGCCCCGTCCGGCGAGAAGTCCGGCCTTGATGACGGCCATCGGGGCCGCCAGCCGGGCCGCCTCCCCTTGGGTCTCGGCGCATATCGTCTCCACGCAGACCAGCACCCGGGGACGTTCGCACCAGCGGGAGGGGGAGAAGTGCTCGCGGTAGTGACGGAGTGCGGCGAGGGTGTTCTCCGGGCGGATGTGATGGGCGACGGCGATCGGCAGTCCGAGTTCCGCAGCAAGACCGGCGCCCGCCGTGCTCGAGGCCAGCAGCCACGGCTCCGGGAGCGGGCCGAGATCCATCTCCTCCACCACAAGACGCAGGATCGCTGACACATCGGTTCGGTACTCGTCGTCCGACGCCGGGCCCGCGCCACGCCGCAGCGCGCGTGCCGTCCGCTCGTCGAACGTGCCCGGGCCACGGCCGATGCCCAGGTCGATCCGGTCCGGGTGCAGTGCCGCCAGTGTGCCGAACTGCTCCGCCAGCATGATCGGCGCGTGGTTCGGAGCGAGGACGCCCCCGGACCCGAGGCGGATGGACGAGGTCGACGCGGCGGTGTGGGCGGTCAGCACGACCGGCGGGAACGCCCCGATCGCCGGGGAGTGGTGGTGCTCGGCGTACCAGAGCCGCCGGTACCCGAGGTCCTCCATGCGCCGGGCGAACCCGGCGGTGTCGTGCAGCGTGTCCACGGCTCGGGCGCCGCTCTGGACCAGGGCGACTTCGAGCGCACCGAGCGGAGTTGTGAGCATTCCGCGATCCTACTCAGGCCGTTTCGAGGGGCCGACGGGTTTCGGACGCGCGGCAGGACGGCCCGGCGTCGTCCCTCGCGGCCTGCCCCGCCGCTCGTCCGCCGCGGTCTACCCCGCCCCCAGTCCGGTCAGGGCGCCGACCGGGTCCAGATCCGGGGTGCCGCGGGGCCACCACTCCTCGCGGCCCGGTTCCGACTCGTAGACGTACCAGAGACCGTCCTGGCCGAGCCGGAGCTGAACATGTCCGTCCGGATGCGTGAGGCGGTTGCGCCACGGGCGGAACGCCGGGAGGTCCGCGGCCAGCAGCAGGGGGCGGGCACGGTCGAAGCGGCCCGCCGGCGGGTCCCAGGGCTCCTCCAGTACGGCGAGTGCCGCCTGTCCGCCCTGCCGCCATGCCGCGACCGCCCGCGCCAGATCGGCCGGAGTGCGTCCGGTGGCGGCGGCCAGGGAGGCGTACAGCGCCCGGGTGCCCGCGGTGAGTCCCGAACCCGGTCGGGCGGAGGCGAGCCGTACGGCGTCCTGCCACAGGGTCAGCTCCGCGACCGGGTCGTGTCCCGTGGTCAGCAGGGCGTGTGCACGGGCGGCCGCGTCCGTGGCCAACTGGTCCAGCGCGAACGGGTCCGGGCCGCCCGGCGCCCCGGGGTAGACCGGCGGCTGCTCCGGGTGGGCGGGCGGCGACAGCGGCAACGGGAGCGGCGGCAGCGCGTTCCGCGCAAGGGCGTCCCGGGCGCGTACACCGGGCAGAGGTGCTGGTTCCCGGTCCTGGACGGCCCGGGCCGCGCGCGCCGCATTGCGCCGGGACAGCGCGTCGAGCAGCTGCCGTTCGCCCCGGCCGCGCAGCAGAAGCAGTACAAAGGGGTCCCGGTCGAGCAGACGCGCGGTCTGGTAGCAGACGGCGGCCGCGTGCTTGCAGGGACGGCCGGAGTCGGGGCAGCTGCAGTGCGGTTCGAGGTCTCCCGGCACGGGCAGCAGCCGGACCCCGCAGTCCGCGAGGGACTGCGGCACCTGCTTGTCCAGCAGTGCGGCGATGTGCCCGGGACGCTCGGCGGCAGCGTCCAGGAAGATGTGCCACTCGTCGTCGGAGAACGTCCGTAGCCGTACCTGTACGCGGTACGGGCGTGGACGGCTGCCCTGGACGTAGGCCAGCACGAGACCGGGGGTGACGGTGATGGCGTCCACGTTCCCCCGGCCGGCATACGTCCTGCCCCGCGCCAGCCGGGCCGCGTCGAGTGCCCCTTCCTCCAGTGCGGTGACCCAGGCGTTGCCCCACCAGGTCTCGGCGAACCTCTCGGATGCCTGCGGCGGTCGCGCGGGGAGCGCCGCGAACGTGCGCCGCAGCTCGCCGTCGCGATCGGGGGCCGCCATGGAACGGGGATAGCGGGCCGCGGCGGGCGGCGGACCGCCGGGTCCCGGTGGTGGATCCGGCTGCTCCCACCGGGGTCTCGAGGAGATCTCCGGCGTTTCCTGCTGTGGATACGCGGGCGCCTCGCCCGGCTCACCGCCGGTGTCGGCCGCGGCGGTCGTGGCTCCGCGCTGCGCTGTGGCGGCCGGCGGCAACACGAAGGCGTCGGCGAGGAGTTCCCGGACGTTCTGGGCCCGGGCGTCCATGGCACGGGTGCCTTCGGCATGCGTACGGGTGCGCTTTCCCCGCCGCTCCCGGATGCCGGCAGCGGCGGACCGGTCGGGGGGCCGCACCCCCCGGGGACGCGGCTCGGCCGGCTGCCGCTCCGCCTCGGTCCGCGCGGCACGCAACGCCTGTCGCGCCGCGTCGCCGGGACGCTCGGCCGGTGCGGGTTCGCGGGGCGCGGCGGCCTCGCCCACAACGGCTCGGCTTCCTTCGCCCGGCTCCGGCAGTGCCACGGCGTCCTCGTCCGCTTCCCGGCCGGTGCGGCGCTCCGCGGCCGCCCGGCGCAGAGCCGCCCGTGCCGCATCGCCTGGCCGGGCCGCCGGTTGCGTGCCTTCCTCCGGGGCCGAGGGCTCCGTGTGCGCGGCGGGCGGCTGCACCTGCGGCGCCGAGGGCTCCGCGCCCCCGCCGCGCTCCCGCGCGGCCCACAGCGCACGGCGCACCGCGTCGGCGGGACGCGGACGGTCGCCCGGGACCGCCCCGGTGCCCTCACGCGACCCGTCGTCCGCCGCGAGCCGTTCCTCGCCCGCCCCACTCACGCCGAACTCCTCAGCGAGACCAGATCGGACAGCTCCCGGTCGGTCAGCTCGGTCAGGGCCGACTCGCCGGAGCCCAGGATCGCGTCGGCCAGCGCCCGCTTGGCCTCCAGCATCTCGGCGATGCGGTCTTCGACGGTGCCTTCGGTGATCAGCCGGTGGACCTGCACCGGCTGGGTCTGGCCGATGCGGTACGCCCGGTCCGTGGCCTGCTCCTCCACGGCCGGGTTCCACCAGCGGTCCACATGGACGACATGGCCCGCGCGGGTGAGGTTCAGGCCCGTGCCCGCCGCCTTGAGGGACAGGACGAGGACGGGTGTCGCGCCGCTCTGGAACCGGTCGACCATCCGCTCCCGTTCGGGTACCGGCGTCCCCCCGTGCAGCAGATCGACGGGCACCGCGCGGGAGGCCAGATGCGCGGTGATCAGGCGGGCCATGCCGACGTACTGCGTGAAGACCAGCGCCGAGCCGTCCTCCGCGAGGAGCGTGTCCAACAGCTCGTCCAGCAGGGCGACTTTGCCGGATCGCGTGGCCAGGCCGGCGGCCGCCCGCGGGTCCTCCTTCAGATACAGCGCGGGATGGTCGCAGATCTGCTTGAGCGAACCGAGGAGCTTGAGGACCATGCCGCGCCGGGCGATGCCCTCCGCCGTCTCGATCGCGAGCATCGACTCCCGCACCACGGCCTCGTACAGCGCGGCCTGCTCGCGGGTGAGGGGCACCGGATGGTCCGTCTCCGTCTTGGGCGGCAGTTCGGGGACGATGCCCGGGTCCGACTTCTTGCGGCGCAGCAGGAACGGCCGGACCAGCCGGGCCAGACGCTCCACCGCCTGCGCGTCCTCGCCGTTCTCCACCGCGCGTGCGTGCCGGGCGCGGAAGGACTTCAGCGGGCCGAGCAGTCCCGGTGTCGTCCAGTCCAGGAGCGCCCACAGCTCCGAGAGGTTGTTCTCCACGGGGGTGCCGGTGAGGGCCACGCGGGCGGGCGACGGGATGGTGCGCAACGCCTTCGCCGTCGCCGAGTAGGGGTTCTTGACGTGCTGCGCCTCGTCCGCGACGACCAGTCCCCAGCTCTGTCCGGCCAGCCGCGGTGCGGCCGTCCGCATCGTCCCGTACGTGGTGAGCACGAAGCCGCCGTCCAGACCGTCCAGACTCCGCTCGGCGCCGTGGAAGCGGCGGACCGGGACACCGGGTGCGAACCGGCCGATCTCCCGCTGCCAGTTGCCGAGCAGCGACGCCGGGCAGACCACCAGGGTCGGTTCACGGCGCGCCCGGCGCAGATGGAGCGCGATGACGGTGACGGTCTTGCCCAGCCCCATGTCGTCGGCGAGGCAGCCGCCGAGGCCGAGCGAGGTCATCAGGTCCAGCCAGGCCAGTCCCCGCAGTTGGTAGTCCCGCAGGCGGGCGGCGAGACCGGGGGGCGGCTCCACGGGGACGATGCCCGCCGTCAGCCGGTCCCGCAGCACGGCCAGCGCCCCGGCCGGCACCGCCTCCACCGTCTCGCCGTCGACCTCGGCGCTGCCGCTGAGCGCCACGGACAGCGCGTCGACCGGATCGAGCAGGCCGAGCTCGCGCTTGCGGGCCTTGCGGACGAGCGCCGGGTCCACGAGCACCCACCGGTCGCGCAACCGGACGACCGGGCGGTGGGCCTCCGCCAGGGTGTCCATCTCGGCCTCGGTGAGCGCATCGCCGCCGAGCGCCAGCTGCCAGCGGAACTGGAGGAGGTCCTCGCTCTCGAAGAAGCCCGTGCCGTCGGTGGCCGAGCCCGGCGCGGGTCGTACGATCGCCGCCGCGGTCAGGTCCTGCGCCAGGTCGCGGGGCCAGTGCACGGCGACTCCCGCCGCTCCCAGCCGCGTCGCGGCGACGCCCAGAAGATCGGTCAGCTCGTCCTCGGACAGGGCCAGCACGTCCGGCGTCTCCTGCTCGGAGAGCCGGTCCAGCGGTGCCCAGACCCGGGCCGCGCGGCGGACGGCGAGGGCGGCGTCCACCCGCGCGCGGGGGCCGAAGGCGGCGTCGGCCTCACCGGCCCACAGCGCCGCCGCGTCGACGACGAGGGTCGGGTCGGCGAGGCTGTGCACCTGTACGACCGCGGCCCCGGCGCAGCGGGCTCCCCCGCCGTCGTCGAAGAGGTCGTACGCGGACAGGTCGAGGCGCAGTGAGATCCGCACACCGGCGTCCATGCCGGCCGCGACCTCCGCGGCCCAGTCCTGCGCCAGCGGCAGACGCTGCGGCTCGCGCGCCGCGAACGGCCCGCCCACGGTGTGGGCGGCCGCCGGAGTGCGCGGAAGGGTGTCCGCGACCGCGTCCAGGAAGGATCTGACGAGGGCCTCGGGCTCGGGCAGCAGGAGCGGGCCCTTGCCCGGGAGCGGCACGGCATGACCTTCGTACGGCAGGGCCGCGGCGACCGCTCTGAGGTGGGTGATGTCGTCCGGCTCCAGCGGTCCGGCCCGCCAGGCGTCGTAGCCCTCGGGGGACAGCCCCGGCAGCAGCCTGCCGCGCGCGACGAGCCGCAGGGCGTGCAGCGCGGCCGCGCCCCAGCACGCGGTGGCCGGGTGGGCGGCGGGATCGCGCCGGGCCCGGGTGAGCAGCGGCAGTGCCTCGACGACCGGGACGGACACGGCGGGCACGGTGGCCCTGCGCACCGCGGACCCGTGCCGGCGGACGACCGTCAGCTCCTCCGTGGCGCCGGCGGGCGGGGAATCGCCCTCCGGGTCCCAGAAGACGACCCGGCCCCGGCGGGGCACCGGCGCCGGCACGAACACGGCGGCCAGCCTCACGGGCACGCCGCCCTGCGCCGTCTGCTCGGCCATGCGTCCGGTCACCTCCCGCCATCGACGTCGAATCGTCTTCGACTCTACGGGCGGGGTCCGACAATCGGCTCCGGCGGCCGCGGGACCGCCGGGCGCGGGACCGTCAGGGGATCGTGCGCGACACCACGTACACCGTGGGCTGCAGGGGGTGCTCCTTGTTCACCACGATGTCCAGGGTCGGAGCCGGGTTCTTCTGCTTGTGGACGAGGCCGTACCAGGAGCCCGGTGCCGTGAAGGACCAGCCCACGATCTTCTGGTCGCGCTCGTTGATGGCGACGTCGTCCTTCTTCAGGGCGGCCTGGGACGTCTTGAGGTGGCCGAGGAACCGGGTCAGACCGGCGTCGTCCGTGTCGAACTGCACGTACAGCCGGCTGGTCTTCCAGTTGTTCGTCTCGTAGTACGCGACGTTCGTGGCGCCCTTCGGAATCGTCACCTGGTACAGGCGGCGCTGCACGCGCGAGGGCCACCCCGCGGTCAGTCCGGTCGCCGAGTACTTCGCCTCCTTGTCCTTGCCGCTGTTGCGGCTCTGGTTCGCGGAGATCACCAGGTAGCCGGCGGGCACGCCGATGAGCAGCACGATGATCAGCAGCGTCAACGCCCGGCGGCGGAACTTGTGCCACCCGCCCTCCGGAGGCCCCGAGGGCTCGTCCGGCGGCGTGGACTGTCGCGGTATCGACACGGCGGCCGTCACAGCGTCCCCTTGGCGCTGCGGCGGGCCTCCGCGAACCGCTCGTAGCGCTCGTACCGCTCGACCCGGCGACGGTTGGCGCGCCGGAACCGGCGGGCGACGAGCCGGGCCAGGTCCGCGGCTCCGACCATGCCGGCCTCGGGACCGAGCTGGGCACGCGTGATGCGGGCCTCGGGGCGGTAGCCGCGGCCTGTCAGATGACGTCTGAAGGCGTCCCGGGCGGGTCCGATCAGCAGGTCGTCCGCCGCGCTCACCCCGCCGCCGATCACGAAGCAGGAGGGGTCCAGGGCCGCCGCGAGGTTGGCGATCCCGACGCCGAGCCACTGGCCGATGTCCTGGAGCAGCTCGATGCACATCGCGTCGCCCTCGCGGGCGAGCTCGGTGATCATCGGGCCGCTGATGTCGGAGATGTTGCCCTTGACGTGCTCGATGATCCCGTACGCGACCGGGGAGTCCGCCGCGGCGAGCTCCCTGGCCTCGCGGACCAGGGCGTTGCCGGAGCTGTACTGTTCCCAGCAGCCGCGGTTACCGCACGGGCAGCGGTGCCCGCCCGGCACGACCTGCATATGGCCGAACTCGCCGGCCACTCCGAACTTGCCGCGCTTGACCTGGCCGTCCTCCAGGATGGCGCCGCCGATGCCGGTACCGAGGGTGATCATGACGAGATGGTCCTCGCCACGGCCGGCGCCGAAGCGCCACTCGGCCCAGGCGGCGGAGTTGGCGTCGTTGTCGACCAGGACGGGCACGGCGAGCCGCCCGGCGAGGCGGTCGCGCAGCGGTTCGTTGCGCCAGGACAGGTGCGGTGCGAACAGCACGCGGTTGCGGTCCGCGTCCACCCAGCCGGCCGCTCCGATGCCGACGGCGTGCACGTCGTGCCGGTCGGAGAGGTCCAGGACCAGCTCGACGATGGTGTCCTCGACGACCTTCGGGCTCTTGGACTTGTCCGGCGTCTCGGTGCGGAGCTTCTCCAGGATGTTGCCGTCGGCGTCGACGACGCCCGCCATCACCTTCGTGCCGCCGATGTCGATGCCGACCGTGGGGACGCGGGGCGCGGTCAGGTGGGAACGGCGCTCGCGCGTGCCGACGGTCCGCAGGACGGTGGCCCGGGCGGAGCCGCGGTGGGTGAAGTCGCGGTAGGTGCTCATCGCGCCCGATTCTGCCTTACGCCCCCACGGGCTTGCATCGCGGAGCCCTCGCACCCGGCACCGGGCCGTGGCGACGTGGACCCGCGCCGCACCCGTACGCCCGTCGTGGCCGGACCCGCCGACGCGGCGGGACGGCGCGGCGTCACCGCCCCGCGTCCTGACGGTCGCCCCCATGCGGTGTGCGCTCGAGTTCATGGCGCAGATCATCCAGTTCGTTGCCGCCCGCCATCTGGCGGGCGAGCTCATCCACGGTGATCTCCTCGCGGGTGTGGCTGCCCACCATGGTGCCGCGCTTGAGCAGCACAAAACGGTCGCCCACGAGGTACGCGTGATGGGGGTTGTGGGTGATGAACACAACGCCCAGGCCCTCGTCCCGTGCGGCGGCCACATATTTCAGGACCATGCCGGACTGCTTCACTCCGAGGGCCGCCGTGGGCTCGTCGAGGATCAGCACCTTGGCCCCGAAATACACCGCCCGTGCGATGGCCACGCACTGGCGTTCACCACCCGACAGGGTGCCGATGGGCTGGTCGACGTCGCGCAGGTCGATGCCCATGCGCAAGAGCTGCTCACGCGTCGTGCGCCGCATGAGGTCGACGTCCAGGCGCTTGAAGGGGCCGAAGCCCTTGCGCGGCTCGGAGCCGAGGAAGAAGTTGCGCCACACCGGCATGAGCGGGACCACCGCCAGGTCCTGGTGGACGGTGGCGATGCCCCGGTCCAGGGCCTCGCGCGGGGAGGACAGGCCGCTCTCCTCCCCTTCGATGCGGAAGGTTCCGGCGTCGTGCCGGTGAAGCCCTGCGACGATCTTGATGAGGGTCGACTTGCCCGCCCCGTTGTCGCCGAGTACGCAGGTGATCTCGCCCGCGTGGACCTCCAGGGAGACCCCGTCGAGGGCGCGGACGTTGCCGTAGTGCTTGCCGATGTCCTCGAGGTGGACGAGCGCGGTGCGCTCCGTGACGTCGGTCATGCCGTGGCCTCCGCCCGCTTGCGGACCCACGCGTTGAGCAGGGTCGCGAGGAGCAGCATCGCTCCGAGGAAGAACTTGAACCAGTCGGGGTTCCACTGGGCGAAGACGATGCCCTTGCTGGTCATGCCGAAGATCAGGGCGCCGACCGCCGAGCCGACGGCGGATCCGTAGCCGCCGGTGATCAGGCAGCCGCCGATGACGGCCGCGATGATGTAGATCAGCTCGTTGCCGACACCCTCACCGGACTGCACGACGTCGTACGAGAACAGCAGGTGCTGCCCGGAGATCCAGGCCCCGAGGGCGACGCCCATGTAGAGGCCGGTCTTGGTCCTGCCGACCGGGACGCCGACCGCGCGGGCCGCGTCCTTGTTGCCGCCGACCGCGAAGATCCAGTTGCCGGCGCGGGTGCGCAGCAGGACCCAGGAGGCCAGGGCGACCAGGACGATCCACCACAGGATGGTGATCTTGAAGGCGACACCGCCGATCGTGACCGTGGACGCGAACACCGCCCTGGCCGAGGAGAAGCCGTCCATGTCCGAGATCGACTTGGTGGAGACCGTCTCGCTGAACAGCTTGGTGCATCCGAGGTTCAGGCCGGCCAGCATCAGGAACGTCCCGAGCGTGACGATGAAGCTCGGCAGTTTCGTGCGGGCCAGCACAAGCCCGTTGAAGGCGCCGATCGCCAGCGTGAACAGCAGGGACACGCCGACGCCGACCCAGACGTTCGCGGTCATCCGGTAGCTGAAGATCGACGAGGCCAGCGCGGACGTCGTCACGAGGACTCCGGCGGAGAGATCGAACTCCCCGCCGATCATCAGCAGCGCCACCGGGACGGCCATGATGCCGATCGTCGAGGCCGCGTACAGGACGGTGCTCAGGCTCGAAGCCCGCAGAAAGCTTTCTGCGGCGAGCGAGAAGAAGCCGAGGACGGCGAGTGCTCCCACGACCGAGCCCAGTTCCGGCCGACTGAGGAGTCTCTTCAGCGGTGAGGTCCCGAGGAGCCGCTCGTCGGACGCCGGCCCCTGGTGCGTGTCCGGTGCGGATGCCGGTGACGTGACGGTCATCGCGTGCCCCGCTTCGTGTACTGCTCGAGGGCCGAGGCCTGGTCCCCGGTGACGATCTGCGGTCCGGTCAGCACGGGCTTGCCACCGCCGAGAGCGTTGGCGTTGTACTTGTAGAGCCAGAGCTGGTCGACCGCCTCGTAGCCCTGGAGGTACGGCTGCTGGTCGACGGCGAAGCCGAGGGTGCCGTCCTTCAGCTCACCCGCCACCTTGGCGTTGAGGTCGAAGGTGTCGATCTCCGCCCGGCTTCCGGCATCGGCCTTGGCCTTGGCCGCCGTGTCGGCGTAGGGAGCGCCGAGCGTGACGACCGCGTCCACGGACTTGTCCGACTGGAGCCTCGCCTCGACGGCGGACTGCACGTCCGGCATGTTGGTGCCGTTGACGTAGAGGTTCTCCACGGTGCCGTGGAAGGTCTTGCGCACACCCGCGCAGCGCTGCTCGTGACCCACGTTGCCCTGCTCGTGCAGGACGCACAGGGCCTTGGTCCTGCCCCGCTTGTTGAGCTCGTCGCCGACGGCCTCGCCCGCGATCGTCTCGTCCTGGCCTATGTGGACGAGCGCGCCGAAGGCCTTGGACTCCGCGGAGCCGGAGTTCACCGTGACGACCGGGATGCCGGCCTTCTCGGCACGGGCGACGGCGGCCTTCATCGCGTCCGGCTTCGCCAGCGTGACGATGATGCCGTCGACCTTCTGGTCGATCGCGGCGTCCACGAGCTGGGCCTGCTGCTGGGCGTTGGCGTCGTGCGAGTACAGGAAGTCGATGTTGTCCTTGACGGCGGCCTGCCGTGCGCCGCTCTGCACGATGTCCCAGAAGGTGTCACCATCACCCGAATGAGTGATCATCGCGAAGGTCCAGCGAGGGGTGTCCACTGCGGCCCGGCCCTGCGCGGTGGCGGCCTTGCGGGCGTCCTCGGCGCGCTGCCCTCCATGGCTGCTGCACCCCGCGAGGGATAGGCCGAGCGCCCCTGTCAGCGCGATGGTTGCCCAGGTCCGAGTCCGTGCCACGAGGCCGTGCCCTTCTTGCGTAGTGTCGCTTGGAACTACCAAGTATCACGGACTGCGTATCGACGTCGCAGGTCAGGGCCCTGATGAGGCAATGGCGACACGGTGACGTACGCCACCGTCGGGTCAGGAGCGCACAAGGAGCTGGAACTCGAACGAGTAGCGCGAGGCCCGGTAGACATGGGTGCCGAACTCGACCGCACGCCCGGTGTCGTCGAACGTGGTGCGCTGCATGGTGAGCAGCGGCGCGCCCTCCGGCTCGCCGAGCCGCTCGCCCTCGGCCTCGGTGGCGACCCTGGCCCCGACGGACTGCCTGGCGCTGTGCAGGGTGATGCCCGCGGAGCGCATGAGCCGGTACAGGCCGGTGGACTCCAGCTGTCCGGTCTCGAGAGAGAGCAGGTCCTTCGGCAGGAAGTTGCACAGGTGGGCCATCGGCTCGCCGTGCGCGAGCCGCAGCCGCTCGATCCGGTGGACCTCCGCGCCCTCGGGCACCCCGAGCGCGGCGGCGACCTCGGTGGAGGCCGACGCCAGGGTGTTGACGAGGACCCGGGTCGCGGGGCGCTGCCCCGCCGCCTCCAGGTCGTCGTACAGGCTGCTCAGCTCCAGCGGGCGCTTGACCTGACTGTGCACGACCTGCGTGCCGACACCGCGGCGGCGCACGAGCAGACCCTTGTCGACGAGCGACTGGATGGCCTGGCGGACGGTGGGCCGTGACAGGCCCAGCCGTGCGGCCAGTTCGATCTCGTTGCCCAGCAGACTGCCCGGAGTGAGCTTCCCGTGCTCGATCGCGGCCTCCAGTTGCTGGGAGAGCTGGAAGTAGAGCGGAACCGGACTGTTCCGGTCGACGCTGAGCTGGAGCGAGGCGGTCGGATCCACATCTGGTTTCGGCACGGCCCGAGCGTAGCTCCGGCGCCTGTTGACGGGAAGTTGTGTAGTCAGATTGTCCGGACAAAGCATTGACACGGTGGGGGACGCGCCTCCACGTTGTTCCCATGCGCATCGGACTCATCGGAGCGGGCCGCATCGGCACGTTCCACGCGACCTCGCTCAGTCGCCACCGCGACGTCGGTTCACTCATCATCACCGACGTGGACCGGGACCGGGCCCATACACTCGCGGACCGTCTCGGGGAGACAGCGGCGCCGGGGGTGAACGAGATCTTCGTCTGGGGCGTGGACGCCGTCGTCATCACCGCGGCGACCGCGGCGCACGGCGAACTGATCGGTCGGGCAGCGCGATCCGGCCTCCCCGTGTTCTGCGAGAAGCCCATCGCCGTCGACCTGCCGGGGACGCTGGAGGCGCTGGCCGAGGTCGACGCCGCCGGAACGGTCCTGCAGATGGGCTTCCAGCGCCGCTTCGACGAGGGTTACGCGACCGCGCGCGAGGTCGTGCGCTCCGGCAGCCTCGGACGGCTGCACACGGTCCGGGCGATGACGGCCGACCAGGCGCCGCCGTCCTCCATATACCTTCCGCTCTCCGGCGGCATCTACCGCGACTGCCTCGTCCACGACTTCGACATGACGCGCTGGGTGACCGGCCGCGAGGTCGTCGAGGTCTACGCGACCGGGACCGACGCCGGCGGGCCGATGTACCGCGAGGCGGACGACGTCGACACGGCCGCGGCCGTGCTCACCCTGGACGACGGCACCCTGGCCACGGCGACGGCGACCCGCACCAACGGCGCCGGCTACGACGTCCGCATGGAGTTGGCGGGCGAGTTGGACACGGTCGCGGTCGGACTGGACGACCGGACCCCGATCACGTCGACCGAGCCGGAGGGGCCGCCGCCCGCGATCAAACCGTGGACCGGCTTCCTGGAGCGCTTCGCGCCCGCGTACGAGGCCGAACTCGCCGCGTTCGTGCAGGTGGTGCGTGGTGAGCGGGCCAACCCGTGCGACGGCCACGAGGCACTGCAGGCCCTGCGCATCGCGGAGGCCTGCGAGCTCTCCCGTCACGAGCGACGCCCGGTGAGCCTCGCCGAGATCGCGGGCGCCCACGAGTGACGGGCCGGGCATGACGGCCGAACCGCCGCGCCCTCCCGCCGGGCCGGACCGGCCCGGCCATCGCGCCGCGCCGTCCCGCCCGTCGTCGGCTACCAGCGCACCGGCAGGCTTCGCACCCCACGCATGAGCATCCCCGGCAGCCACGGACCGGGCGGACCGTCCAGGGCCAGATCCGGACAGCGCTCGAGCAGGGTGCCCAGCGCGACACGCGCCTCGAGACGGGCCAGGGGCGCCCCCAGGCAGTAGTGGATGCCGTGCCCGAAGGCGAGGTGGCCCTGCGGGGCCCGGTGGATGTCGAAGCGGTCGGGGTCGGGGAAGCGCACCGCGTCACGCCCCGCGGCGTCGAGCCCGATGATGACCGTGTCGCCCTCGCCGACGGCCGTACCGGCGATCTCCATCGACTCCGAGGCGTAGCGGTACGTGGCCGTCTCCACCGGTCCCTCGAAGCGCAGCAACTCCTCGACGGCGCCGTCGAGAAGGGTCATGTCCGCACGCAGGGCGGCCAGTTGGTCCGGGTGCGTGAGCAGGGTGTGCACACCGTTGGTGATCAGGTTGACCGTGGTCTCGTGGCCCGCGATCAGCAGGATGAAGGCCATCGCACGCAGTTCGCTGCCGGAGAGCCGGTCGCCGTCCTCGGCCCGGGTGCGCAGAAGGTCGCTGAGCAGGTCGTCGGCGGGGGCGGCGCACCGCTTGTCCTCGATCAGTTCGTCCAGGTACGAGGCCAGTCGCCGCACCGCGGCGAGTTCGGCCTCCCAACTGGTCGGGGTCACGATCTCGTTCGACAGTGAGCGGAAGGCCACCCGGTCGATGTCCGGGACGCCGAGCAGTTCGCAGATGACGGTGATGGGGAGCGGATAGGCGAGGGCCTCCACCAGATCGGCCCGGCCCTTCGGCAGCATCTGCGCGAGCAGTTCGTCGGTGATCTGCTGGACGCGCGGGCGCAGCGCCTCGACGCGGCGCATGGTGAAGGACCGGGCGACGAGGGACCGCAGCCGGGTGTGCTCCGGCGGGTCGACGATCAGCACATGCCGGCCCATCAGCCCGTCCTCGCGGCTGACCAGCCCTCTCTTGGTGCTGTCCTTGGACAGTCTGGGATCGGTCAGCGCCGCCCGTGCCTCGTCGTGTCCCACGATCAGCCAGCCCTCGTACGCCTCGGGCGGCGGCGTCCGCACCCGGTGCACCGGCCCGCGCGCCCGCAGTTCGGCGTAGACCGGATACGGATCCCGCGTGAAGCCCGGCCCGTAGGCTCCCAGATCGATCACGGCCATGCCCGCTCTCCCCGCCCCTTCGTCGGCAACCGGTCCGTCAACGCGCTCCCCCGGAGAACGGACGGTGCGCGCGATCAGTGCCCGGGTTCGTCGAGCAGTCCGGCGTCGTACGTCAGCAGGGCGATCTGCACGCGGTTGTTGAGACCCAGTTTGGCGAGGACGCGGGAGACGTGTGTCTTGACCGTGGCGACACTCATGAACAACTGGGTGGCGATCTCGGCGTTCGAGGCGCCGCGGCCGACCGCGACCGCGACCTCCCGTTCGCGCTCCCCGAGCGCCGCGATCCGCTCCCGGGCCGTATGACGCCGGGTGTCGGCCCCGGTTCCGGCGGCGTGCGCCATCAGCTGACGGGTGACCGCGGGCGACAGGACCGGGTCGCCCGCCGCGACCCGCCGTACCGCGTCCAGTATCTCGGCGGGCGGTGTGTCCTTGAGGACGAACCCGGCCGCGCCCGCACGCAGCGCCCGCAGCACCTGCTCGTCGGCGTGGAAGGTGGTGAGGACCACGACCTGAGGCGCGTCCGGGCGGCTGCGCAGCAGCTCGGTCGCGGCGAGTCCGTCGACGGTCGGCATCCGGATGTCCATCAGGACCACGTCGGGCCGGGTGCGCTCGACGAGTTGCCCCACCTCACTGCCGTCGGCGGCCTCGCCGACGATCTCGATGTCGTCGGCACCGCCCATCATGAAGGACAGGCCGGCCCGAACGAGGGGGTCGTCGTCGACGAGGAGCAGTCGGATCGCGGTCATGCTCCCTACCGTATGCACCGGCCGCCTCGTGCATGACAGGGATCACCGCCCCGGCGGTCCGGGACGGGTACCGCGAAGGCGCCGGGGACCGGCCCGGACCGCCGTGTGACGCCGTGGATTTCGATTGACTCCGGCCGAGCGCACCCGGTTTCCTGCTGCGATGCCGACCCTTCGCTTCGAACAACCCCACGACGACAGCAAACTCGAGGACTGGCGGTACGTCCACAACGAGATCATCCCCGCGGACCCGCTCTCCCTGGACGACGTCCGCGAGCGCGTGGCGCGCCATCGGCTGGAGGTCGCGTATCTGGGCGAGGTCCTCGTGGGCTGCTCGACCGTGCGCCCGCCGCGGGACGGCACGGCCACGGTCATCGCCCGGGTCCTGCCCGGCCACCGGGGGCAGGGTTTCGGCGGGCAGCTCTACGACCGCGGTGCCGAGCTGGCACGACGGCTGGGTGCGGAGGTGATCGAGACGATCGTGCTCGGCGCCAACGAGGACGGACTGCGGTTCGCCCAGCGGCGCGGCTTCGTCGAGGTGGACCGCTATGTGGCCGGCGTCGACGAGGTGTGGCACACCCTGCGGCTGCCCTGAGCCGTCCCCTGCGGCCCGGCAGCGGTGCTCACGCGGGCCAGGGCAGCCAGGCGTGCACCCGGAAGCCGCCGTCGGCCCCGGCGCCGTGCTCCAGTCGTCCGCCGGCGAGCGTGGCGCGTTCGGCCAGGCCGATCAGTCCCTGGCCGGAACCGGGGACGTGCGGGACCGCGCCGGGCGGCTCCGGGTTGCGCACCGTCACGGTGAGGCTGTCTCCGGGCGTGCCCGCGACCGTCACGGTGACCTCGGCGCCGGGGGCGTGTTTGCGGGCGTTGGTCAGGCCCTCCTGGGCGATGCGGTAGGCGGTGCGGCCCACCGAGGCGGGCACGACGGACGCGTCGGAGACCCGATGGTCGAGGACGACCTTCATGCCGGCCTCGCGGGACTCGGCGACTAGGGCGTCGAGTGCGGCGAGCGTCGGCTGGGGGCGTCCGGCGTCGTCGGAGTCGCCGGCCCGCAGCACCCCGATGATCTCCCGCAGGTCCTGCAGCGCGTCGTGCGCGCTCTCCCGGATCACCCCGGCCGCGCGGGCGATCTCCTCCTGGGGCGCGTCCGGGCGGAACTCCAGGGCGCCCGCGTGCACGCTCAGCAACGTCAGTCGGTGCGCCAGGACGTCGTGCATCTCGCGCGCGATCGCCTCCCGGGCGAGCCGCTGGGCCTGCTCGGCCCGCAGAGCCGCCTCCGTCTCGGCCCGCCGGGCCCGGTCCCGCAGGCTCAGCATGAGCTGCCGCTTGGAGCGCACGAACAGGCCCCAGCCGACGACCCCGGTCGTGATCAGAGTTGCGACGGCCACGGTGACCAGGTACGGGATGTCATGGTCCGGGCGTATCCAGTAGAACAACGGGATGATCGCGAGCTGGGCGGCACCGATCCAGGCGGAGTACTTGAAGGGCCGGTGCACGGCGACGGTGAACAGGGCGATCATGCTCGCACCGCCCGCGCTGTCGGAGAGCAGACCCAGCGGAAGCATCGCCACGGCGAGCCCGAGCGGCCATCGGCGGCGCAGCCAGAGGGCCAGACAGGCCAGGGCGCCGAGACCCACGTCGATCGCCACGACCTGGTGCGAGGTGTGCGGGTTCTGCTCCACCGAGACCCCGGCGGCGAAGGCGAGGAGCACCGCGAGGAAGAAGGCCCCGAGGTCGACGGCCCAGTCCCGTACGGTACGGCGGAGGCGGCCCCGCCGACCGCCGGCCTCGGGATCCAGTTCCGCGATCACGGCGGAGGGCAGGAACCAGCGGTGCCGGGGCAGCCCGTTCGCGGTCGTCCCGTCCAGAGGCACGGGCACGGGCGGCGCGGTGGGGGCCGCGGGTGCCTCCCGCCGCAGCAGACGTCGCGACCAGCCCGTCAGCAGCGGGCCGAGGCCCTCCCTGACACCCTCCACCGCCGCCGCGAGGCGGGGCGCGGTGGGCCCCGGGCGTCGTGCCGACTCGTCTCCGTTCACGGTCGACAAATCTATGTGGGGACGGCCGGGGAAACCTTCCCCGAGCCCCGATCCGAGACCAAAGTCGCAGTGCCGCAGACTTTTGGGCCTCCCCTGCCGACCCTGGGGGTACTTCCGGCCGATGCCGTGCTCCACGGGGCGGACACGGCGGCGCCCGAGGAGGGGTCCGACCTGGCGCGGGGCCGACCCGGGGCGGGCGCCGGACGACGGGCCCGGGCGGAGACGGGGCGGGCGCCGGAGGGGTCTGGCCCGGAGCCCCGGACGACGGCCCGGGCGGAGACACGGCCGACCGGAGACGGGACGGACGCTGGACGACGGGCCCGAACCGGCATGAGGGCGGGCGTCGAAGCGCGGATCCGACCGGACACGGGGCGCGCGGCGCGGTCCGTGACATCGGCGACGACGCATACCGCCCCGCAGCCGATGCGAGAGCTGCGGGGCGGTATGTACATGGCGCACGACCCTTCCGGTGCCGAGTCGCACCGGCCCGGGCAGGGCCGCAGGCCGCCGATCGTCCGGCTGTCGTCAGCAGCCGAAGTCGATCAGATCGAACGTCTCGTAGTGGTCCGAGGTGTAGTAGTCCTCCTCGAACTGCCTGCCGGTGACGATGCGGCGGGCTCCACGGGTGGAGGATCCGGGCGTCTTGACCGTGTATTCGTGGTAGTACCCGCTCGACTGCTTGGGCAGGACGCCTTCACGGTTCTGGAAGACGATCCCGTCCTGCGGGTACGGGAAGGGGCCGCCCGAGTCGATCAGGTCCAGGGTGTCGTGCGCCTGGGAGGGCAGGGAGCCGTAGCAGATGCTCCCGACGGACGCGGCAGCGGCGTCTGCGGTCGTGGCGGTGACGGTGGCGCCCATGAGGAGAGCGGACGCAAGAGCGGCCGCGGCGCCGATTCGTGTTGCGCGTGGGGGGAATCGCATGCCGTCATGATGACGCGCGTAGACCATGGCATGTCAATGACAACTCCACAGAGTTTCACGACAAGTCCCATGAATTTTCAGGGAGTTAACCTCGGTTACGGCAGGGCGTGCGCCGGGCGTGGCGTGCGGGGCCCCGGCCGCCCGGTGCGGCGAACGAGGACCGTGGCTCGTTCGTTCCACCGGATACGGGCGGACGCCCGTGCCCCCCTCGGCGGTCCGGCGGCGGGCGGGCCGCAGCTCCGCACAGGCTTGGGCAGCACAGCCCGGCCCGCCGCACGGGCGGAGACATCGCCGTACGGGTGCGGACGATCTGCGCCTACGCGTCCTGCGGAAGCTCGTACGACCCGTACCGGGGACGGCCCTCGAGCTCGTAGGTGTGGATGGCGACACCCGTGCCGGTGGTGCGCGCAGCGGTGTGTCGGAACGCGGTGGGGACGGCGCTCTCGGCGAAGAAGCGGCGCCCGGCGCCGAGCACGACCGGGAACGTCACCAGGTGCAGGGTGTCGACGAGGTCGAGCGCGAGCAGCGACCGGACCAGGGCACCGCTGCCGTGCACCTGGAGCTCGCCCTGGGTCCGCTCCCTCACGGCGGTCACCTCCTCGGCGAGGTCGCCGCCGAGCACGGTGGTGCCGGCCCAGGAAGGGGTGCCGAGGGTCTGCGACACCACGTACTTGGGCAGCGGGTTGAGCCGCGAGGCGACGGGATCGGCCGGGTCGGTCACCCGGGGCCAGTGCGCGGCGAAGATGTCGTACGTACGGCGGCCGAGGAGGAAGGCGCCGGAGCGGTCGAAGACCTCGGCCACGAACGTGCCGAAGTCGCCGTCCCCGTAGGGGACGCTCCAGCCGCCCTGCTCGAATCCGCCCCCGCGGTCCTCGCGCGGGCCGCCGGGCGCCTGGTACACGCCGTCCAGGGTGATGAACGCGGTGACGACGAGCTTGCCCATGTCGGGTGCCTGCTTTCTCGTGTCCGGGTGGGGTCCGTTGTCATCGACTGGGACCCCCGCGGCGCCCGGAACTCATCGCCTCACCCGGCGTGCGTCGAGAACAGTCCTCCGGTCGGCCCCTGCTTGTCCCCGCCCTGCGCCTTCTTGAGGGCGTTGGCGAGGCTCTCGATGGTGAGGGACTGCAGGATCACGCGGCCGTTGCCCTCCAGGGTGGCCAGGGACAGTCCCTCGCCGCCGAAGACCATGTTCATGATCCCCTGGCGGTTGAGGCCGCCGACGCGCTGGACGCCGTACTGGATCCCCTCCTCGAAGGCGACGACACAACCGGTGTCGACCTCGATCTTGCCGCCGAAGTCCGCGGGGTTGAGATCGATGAAGTTGCCCGCACCGGCGATGATCACCGTCCCGTGCCCGGTGAACTTCTCCAGGACGAAGCCCTCGCCGCCGCTCATACCGGTCCGTCCGCCCTGGAAGGCGATGCCGAAGTTCACGGTCGACTCGGCCGCCACGAAGGCGTCCTTCTCCGCGAACCAGGCGCGTGTCCCGTCGAGTTCCAGCGCGCGCATCTCGCCGGGCAGTACGCCCGCGAAACCGACCGTTCCCTCGCCGCCCTGCGAGGTGAAGTACTGGAACGCCAGCGACTCGCCCGCGAGCACACGCTGGCCGACCTGCGCGGCCGTCCCCATGGCCTGGCGCAGGAAACCGCCCATGCCGCCGCCCGCACCGCCGCCCTGCTGCTGTCCGCCGTTCGACGGGCCGGACAGGCGGGTCTCCATGGTGACGTTCGTGGTCTTGAAGAGGAACTTGCCCGCCTCGCAGTACACGGTCTGGCCCGGGTGCAGGTTGACGACCGCCATCTGCATGGCGTTGCCGACGATTTCTTGCTGAAGAGTCACGCGACAAAGAACGTGACGGGCGGGTCGAAGAGTTCCACGAAGTGACGAGTTCCACTGAGCGCCCCGGAGCCGTCCCGTCGAGGCCGGTGGCCGTTCACCGTCGGGCGTCTGCCGCCTGCCGGCCCACGGGTGGGTCGGGTCCGCCACCTCACGGGGAACCGTGCGGCCCCGGTCCGCGACGGCAGCCGCGGCACGGGTAGGGCGACGGCGCCCCACCGGTACTCCGACTGCGCGGGACGTCGCCGCCACCGGTATCGACGGCAAGGACACCGCAGGACCCGCGCACCCACACCCCCCGCGTCCCGGTAGGCCGCTCGGCGCGGGGCCGGGACGCCGGCACGGGCGCGGCCGGGTCAGCCGCCCAGCTCCTGGTGGCGGGCCGCCAGCCGGGCCGCCCCCTCCTCGGTCAGGGAACCGAAGAGGCGCAGCCGTGAGATGCCGCCGTCCGGAAAGATGTCCACGCGCGCGTGTGTACCGACGGCGGCCGACGGCAGGACGAACCGGTGGTTCGTGTCGGGCTGGAGGCGGGTGCGCGGCAGGATCTCGCGCCACTGGCCGTCCTCGCCGCCCCTGACCGAGACCGACGCCCAGCCCGCGGCGTTGCCCTTCAGGCAGGCCGTGTCGATCTCGACCGCGCGGATCGAGGACTGCGCCGCCAGCCGGTAGCGGATCCAGTCGTTGCCCCGGTCGCGTCGGCGCCGTGTCTCCCAGCCGTCGTCCATCCTGTGCGAGCGGCCCGGCAGAATGGTGTTGGACGCGGGCGAGTAGAAGAGGTCGGACGCGTCCTCCACGCCGCCCCCGTTCTCCAGTGCCACGACGTCGAACGTGCCGAGCGCGTCGAGCCACGCCGGATCAGGTGCCACCTCGCCGTACACGCGCAGACGGGCGATGCCGCCGTCGGGGTGCTGGTTGACGCGCAGGTGCGTGAAGCGCTGTTCGACGTTGACCTCGAAGCCGTTGGCCGCGTGGCCGCCGACGGGGGTGCGCGGCACCAGCGTCGTCCACTTCATGTCGTCGCCGAGCAGTTCCTCCGGGGACGGGGAGCCGGGCGCGCACGTACCCTCGACGGACACCGCCTGCGGATGGTTGCCCCGGAAGTGGGCCGTGTCGATCACGATGCCG
>Ga0102590_1001218_pt1 | contig 40964 bp, 47 predicted proteins | sample AraplaMF_Col_mMF_FD_76859 | JGI IMG/M metagenome (GOLD analysis project Ga0102590, IMG submission 76859) | Arabidopsis root microbial communities from the University of North Carolina, USA - plate scrape MF_Col_mMF | ecosystem: Host-associated > Plants > Roots > Endosphere | place: USA... | reverse complement strand
CCAGCCCTTAAAGGGCAGCCCCGTCTTGCGACGGCGCGGGCGGTGGTCCGAGACGACCCTGATCCCTGCCTGCGTTACGACAGGAACCCGGGCGCCACACCCTGCTCCGCCAACACGACGCCTCATGAGAGCGCCCTCAACTGAGCAAGGCATGCCCGGAATACAGGGTTGGAAAGAGAAGAAAAGATTATTGCCGATTCGAGTGTGAATTCACTGGGGACAGAGCGAGCGGCTGAATTTGTCGAAACCGCCTCAATAAAGGCGGTGTCACCGCCGGGCTTGACCCGGCGGTCCATGACCCCGCTTCAACAGCGGAAGCCTTACGTAAGTCTGCCGTTAGTCGCACCCGCTCATGGATCACCGGGTCTCGCCGCTTCGCGGCGGCCCGGTGATGACAGCAGTGCAAGCTGCGTTGGCGGATAAACGAACAAAAGCGCCCTAGGCCGCCTTCCGCTTCGCCTGGATCAGCTTGCGGTTGATCAGGCACTCGGCGATCTGCACGGCGTTGAGCGCGGCGCCCTTGCGCAGGTTGTCGGAGACCACCCACATCGACAGGCCGTTCTCGACGGTCGCGTCCTCGCGGATGCGGCTGATGTAGGTCGCGTCCTCACCGGTGGCTTCGTACGGCGTGACGTAGCCGCCGGGCTCGTGCTTGTCGATCACGATGCAGCCCGGCGCGTTGCGCAGGATGTCGCGCGCCTCGTCGGGCGTGATCGGCTCGGCGAACTCGATGTTGACGGCTTCCGAGTGGCTGACGAACACCGGCACGCGCACGCAGGTGGCGGTGAGCTTGATCTTGGGGTCGAGAATCTTCTTGGTCTCGGCCATCATCTTCCACTCTTCCTTCGTGTACCCGTCCTCCATGAACACGTCGATCTGGGGGATCAGGTTGAAGGCGATGCGCTTGGGAAACTTCTTCATCTCGACGTCCTGCAGCGAATAGATCGCCTTGGTCTGACGGTCGAGCTCGTCCATCGCGTCCTTGCCGGCGCCGGACACCGACTGATAGGTCGCGACCACGACGCGCGTGATCTTGGCCTTGTCGTGCAGCGGCTTCAGCGCGACCACGAGCTGCGCGGTCGAGCAGTTCGGGTTGGCGATGATGTTCTTCTGGCGGAAGCCCGAGATCGCATCGGCGTTCACCTCGGGCACGATCAGCGGCACGTCGGAATCCATCCGCCACGCCGACGAGTTGTCGATCACGACGGCGCCCTGGGCGCCGATCTTGGGCGACCACTCCTTCGACACGCTGCCGCCGGCCGACATCAGGCAGATGTCGACGTCGGAGAAGTCGGTGTGCTCGAGCGCCTTGCACTTCAGGGTTTTGTCGCCGAACGAGACCTCGGTGCCCTGGCTTTTGCGCGAGGCGACCGCGATCACCTCGTCGGCGGGGAAGCGCCGCTCCTCCAGGATGTTGAGCATCTCGCGGCCCACGTTACCCGTGGCGCCGACCACTGCGACCTTGAAACCCATGACTTGCTCCGAAAGGGTCAATTTCCTTTGAGCATGATCCCTACCCGAAAAACCGGTAACCACTTTTCGGGGATCATGCTGGCACCGGAGGGCATGAAGCCCTCCGGCGCGCCCGCTTTTAGGCGAAAAGCCTTGCCAACTCAATTATGAGCGGCCGCCTGGAAATATGACTTTTTCGGCTGATTGCCATCGCCGGCCGCGATGGATCGGGCCAGCCATGCCTCTTTCCTGACCAGGAAGTCCCGCAGCCTATCGGGATAGTCCGGATCGACCGCTTGGCGGACGCTGGGCCGCGCGGCCAGCGCCGCCCGCCAGGCCCGGACCTCCGGGGTGGCGGCGAAAATGCCGTGGTCGGTCAGGGCATCGAACACGTCGAAATAGCGGAAGATGGGGGCAAACACCGCGTCCACCACGCAGAACCGCTCGCCGGCGAAAAACGGCCCGTCGGAGAGCGCCCGCTCGACGCGGTCGAATTTCAGCTTCAGCGCCGCGGCCTTGCAGAGCGCCGCGCCTTCGTCCTTGGCGGTCTCGTAGCCCCAGATGTCGCCGAGGATGGCCGAGCCGAACTCCATCCAGCCGCGATGCTGGGCGCGGGTGAGAGCGTCGGTCGGATGCAGCGCATGCGGCAGGGTGTCCTCGAGGTATTCGCAGATCACCGAGGATTCGAACAGCACCGCGGTCTCGCCATCGTCGAGCACGACTTTCAGGAGCGGCACCTTGCCGAGCGGCGAGATCGCCTTGAACCAGTCGGGCTTGTTGTCGAGGTCGATCAACGTGCGGCGGAATGGGATGCCCTTTTCCAGCAGCACGATGGCGGCACGCTGCACGTAGGGGCAGAGATGGTGGCTGACGAGTTCGTAGGTGGGCATGGGGCTGAATTCCTTGTCTTTCGCAGCAGGAAGACTTTGTTGGCTGCACTGCTCTCTCAGCCGTCATGCCCGGGCATAGCCGGCCGAAGGACGGCGTCGCTTCGCTCGCCTATGTGCCGGGCATCCACGCCTTGGCTAAAAAGTAAGGCGTGGATGGCCGGGACAAGCCCGGCCATGACGTGGATAGGTCAGCGGTTAAATGCGGGCGCGGCAGCTTGCTGAATCTGCGGCAGCCAGCTCCGCGACAGCGCATAGGCTCCGTCGCCCAGCAGGATCTGCACCACCGCGAGCACCACGAGATACAGCGGATACTCCCAGCCGCCGTTCGGATAGCCGAACATCCAGCCGTTGCCGGAATGCGCCCAGACCGCACCCAGAAGGATCGGCAGCAGCGCCGCCGCGACCCAGCGGGTCTGCACGCCGAGGATCAGCAGCACGCCGCCGATCGCCTCGGCGTAGAAGGTCGCGTAGCCGAGCCAGCCCGGCAGGCCGAGCTTCTCGAAGAACGCAGCGTTCCCGGCCAACGTGAACACGTAGAGCTTCAGGATCAGCGAGTGGCTGAGGAACATGACGCCGAGCGCGATCCGCAGGATCGTCGCGGCGCCGTTGGCAAGCCTGGCATCGGTGGTGGTGAGGGAAGTCATGGTCGTCGCTCCAAAGTGACTGATGAGTGGGTGACTGGGGTGATTTGATGCGCCGAACATGACTTGGTACGATCCGCAAGGACAGATGGCCATTTGGCAAGGAAACCTTGCGCATGACGCAAATTCATTTCGCGGTCGATGATCTGAAGCTTTTGCAGGCGATCGGCGAGCAGGGCTCGCTGTCGGCGGCCTCACGCCGGCTCGGCGTCGACCATTCCAACGTGTTCCGGCGGCTGGGCGGCATGGAGCAGCGGCTCGGCGTGCGGCTGTTCGATCGCGCCCGCGACGGCTACACGCCCACGCCGGCCGGCGAGACCGCGATCGCCACCGCGGCCCGCGTGCTGGCCGAGATCGAGCTGCTGGAGCGGCGGCTCGCCGGCGAGGACCTGCGCCCGAGCGGCATCGTGCGCGTCACCACCACCGACACGCTGGCGTCCTTCATCGCGCCGATGCTGAAGGGCTTTCGCAAAGCGCATCCGGAGATCGTCACCGAGGTGTTCATCTCCAACGCGTTTCTCACGCTGACCCGCCGCGACGCCGACGTGGCGCTGCGGCCGGCCTCGCAGCCGGGCGACGCGCTGGTCGGCCGCAAGGTGGCGGACACGGCCTTCGCGATCTATGGCGTGAAGGCGCTGGCCACGCAGCTTTCAAGCAAGCGGGCGAGCCTGGAAACGCTGGACTGGGTGGGCTTCGACGACAGCATCGCGCATATCGGCGCGGCACGCTGGCTCACGGCACGGGTGCCGTCGGAGCGGGTGGTCCACCGCAGCAATTCGATTTTGGCGATCGAGGAGGCCGCCCGGGCGGGCTTAGGTTTGGCGTTGCTGCCCTGCTACCAGGGCGAACGCGCGCCCAACCTCACGCGCGTCAGCGACACGATCCCGGAGGCGATGACGCCGATCTGGCTGCTGACACACCGCGATCTGCGCCGTGTCGCCCGCGTCCGGGTGTTTCTGGACTTCATGGCCGAGGCGATCGCCCGCGAGCGGGGGGCGCTCGATGGCTTCAAGAAAACAGGCTAACGAAAATTCCGCGGCTCTCTCCGCGGTCATTCCGGGGCGCGCCGAAGGCGCGAACCCGGAATCCAGAACCACGCACCGCCTTCTCGACTGGATTCCGGGTTCGGCGCTGCGCGCCGCCCCGGAATGACGAGAGAGCTTAGCGGAAGCTGCCGCGCAGCGCCGGGACCGGGCGGAGGTTCTGGTTGTCGTCGACCGGGATGCTGACCTGGACGGTGACGGCGCGGGCCAGCGCGGCGCGGCTGAGCATCATGCCGGCCACGGCGCTCGAGGTGCCGACCGCGAGGATGATGGCGACAGTGGCGAAAACGATCCGGACCATTTGAGCCTCCCAGCTTCTGAGCTGCGGCGGGGGGGTGCCGCAGCGCCTATCCGATGGTCGGAGGTGTAAACCCGGTCCGTATCCGGCGAATGTTGCGCGTGTATCGTCGGTATCGCGGGGGCTAAAAAGTTGCCGCGGATGCGAGGCAGGGGTCGAGCATGATGTGGTTGTCGTCGAGCCGGTTGTAGCCGCCCTTCAGCACGACGCGGTCGCCGGGCTTCATGTCGTTTGACTCGTAGGTCACGCAGAGCACGCGGACATCGCGGCACATCAGGAGATACCAGAGCGCGCCGTCGCTGCGCACCGTGGCCAGCTCGCCGGTGATGGAGAGATCGATGCGGAAATCGGGCCGCCCCAGGCCCTCCGACATCTTGCGGATGTTGTCGCATTGCGCCGAACTTTGCGCCGGCTGGTCGCCGAGCGAGAACGCCGGCCGGTCCTTCAGCACGTCGTCGGTCGCGAGTTGCACCAGAAGAAGGGGCAGAAAAAGCTGCTTCATGCCGCCCCATAGCAGCGATCAAATGCGGCAAGCAAATGCCGCGATCAGCGCGGCGCGAACGGGTTCTGCCAGCCGCGGCCTTGCGACGGTGCGCGCGGCGGGAAGGTCGCCTCGAGATAGTCGAGCACGACTTTCTTCTCCTTGTCGGGCAGCGGCGCCATCTTGTGCTTGTCGGTCATCCACTGCAGCGAGTCTTCCCACTGCCGGCGCGTCATGCCCTGGGCCGCGACGAGCTTGAAGTTGTGGCAGGCCGTGCAGGCGTAGAACGTGTCGTCGCGGCCGGCGCCGGCCGGAAACTGCTCCGGCGTTTCCTCGCTCGGCGTGAATTGCGCTTGGGCAAACGCAGCTGCGCCGGGGAGCACAATGGCGGCCAGCACAAGGCCGGCCGCCATGATGAGATTTTTCATCACGCTCAGCCCGCCAGCACGGCGACGCGATGCATCGGATTGCCGCCGTAGCCCTGCGGATTCCAGGCCCCCGCGATATGCGGCTGCATCACGCCGGCCGAGTCGGTGGCGCGCGTCCAGATCTCGTAATAGCCGTCCGACGGCAGCTTCACGGCCGCGGTCCAGCGCTGCCAGTCGTACTTGTTCTTCGGCTTGCCGAGATCGGCCTTGATCCAGCTGGCGCCGAAGTCGATCGACACGTCGACACGGCTCACCGACCGGTCGCCGGCCCAGGCGGCGCCGCGCAGCTTCAGCTCCTTGGTGCCCGCCGCGAGCTTGGCGCCGTTTTCCGGGCTGGTGATGATCGAGCGCACCGGCATCGATTCGAGATCGCGGAAATTGCCTTCGGCCGGCTTGTCGCCCGGCACCATCGGCTTGATGGCAACGCGATACGACGTCGCGCCCATGCCGGGGCCGTCGTGATACTTGTCGCGCACCCAGAGGCGGGTGAACCACTTGCTCGACACCGAGCCCGGCCAGCCCGCGATGAGGAGCCGCACCGGGCCGCCATGGATGTGCGGCAGCGGCTGACCGTTCATCGCGAACACGATGAGATTGTTCTCGTCCATCGCCTTCTTGATCGGCACGCCGCGCGAGATCGCATCCTTGCTGGCGTCGGCGAGGCTCCTATCGACGCCGTAATGGCCGGTGAACACCGCAGAGCTTTTCACGCCCGCGGCCTTCAGCACATCCGCCAAACGGACGCCGGTCCATTCGGCGCAGCCCGCGCCGCCGTTGGTCCACTGATTGCCGCGCGCCTGCGGCGAGAAGAACGAGCGGCCGTTGCCGCCGCATTCCAGCACGAGGCGGCGGGTGACCGGCTTGAATTTCTGCTTGAGCTCGCCGAGCGTGATCTCGATCTTGTTGTTGACCTCGCCGTCGACGGTGAGCTTCCAGCCGTCGCCGGCCTTGCTCTCCTCCGGAATGATGCCGTTGTTGCGGACGAAGAACTTCTCGGTCGGCGTCACGTCGTCGTCGAGCAGGTGCTCCGGCGTCTCGGCGACCAGCGGGCGCTCGCCAAGCAGCACGAGCTTGTCGTTCTTGCCGGGGAATTTCAGATACTGGGGCCCCTTCGGCGCGGCGGGCGCGGGCGGCGCGCTCTGCGCCATCGCGGCCGGGATCAGGCCGCCCGGCATGTTGGCGGCGAACGGTATCACGCCACCAACCGCCGCACCCATCGCGGCCAGGCCCGCACCGCCGAGGAAGCCGCGGCGGTCGAGACCGGTCTTGCGTCCAAACGCTTCGGCGTCGGCGCGCTCGGGCTCATTCGCATAAAGCTCTTCAAGCGTGCGTTCCTGCTTCACGGCGGCCTCCCCTGATTGTGTTGTTGCCGGAAGCCTAAGCAGGCGCCATATCGGGTTCAATAAGACCAATGGGCGGCCGGAACAGACCGGCGCTCGTCACCGTTCCCCTTGGGCCGTTCCCTTGTGGCGCGGTGCAAAAACGGATTATAAATCAAAGCCGATTTGCGGCTCGAAAGGATCGAAAATGCGCCTGATGGCTGTCGCTCTCGTTGCTGCGTTCGCGGCCGGCGCCGTTTCGACCGCCAGCGCCCAGGACAATCCCCGGCTCCGGCGCGTGCAGCCGCTGCCGCAGGGCTCGACCACAGTGGTCACCCGCGACGAGTTCGGCCGCACCCGGACCCGCATCCTGGTGCAGAAGCGCTCGTATCTCGACGGCGGCACCGAGGTGCTGCCGGGCGACAACGTCAACTCGTTCCGCTCGACCTTCATGAGCTACCGGCCGGGCAGCGCCGCCACCCAGAACACCGCCTTCGACCGGCCGGGCTGGTGGAACGACCCGTACTTCTTCCCGAGCAACCGCAATCCGTATCCGTGGGTCGGGAACTAGGCGCGAGTTGATTTAGCAGACCACTGCCATACGGGCGGTGTCATCGCCGGGCTTGACCCGGCGATCCATGAGCGCGTTCAGCGTTCTCAAATCGTAAGACTGTTCCTGCAGCGGCATCGTATGGATGCCCGGGTCAAGCCCCGGCATGACACCGCCTGTGTTGCGGCAGTTCGGGCGGCAGCTCGGAAGCCGATCCGCCCGAGCTACTTCGCGAGCTTCTCCATCTCGGCGATGATGGCGTCGCCCATCTCCTTGGTGCCGACCTGCTTGAAGCCGGGCGACATGATATCGCCGGTGCGCAGACCCGCCTGCAGGACGCTGGCGATCGCCTTGTCGATCATGTCGGCCTCGGCGCCCTTGTTGAACGAATAGCGCAGCGCCATGCCGAACGACGCGATCATCGCGATCGGGTTGGCGACGCCCTTGCCGGCGATGTCGGGGGCCGAGCCGTGCACCGGCTCGTACAGCGCCTTGCGCTTCTTGGTCTTGGGATCGGTGTCGCCGAGCGATGCCGAGGCCAGCATGCCGAGCGAGCCGGTCAGCATCGCGGCGATGTCGGACAGCATGTCGCCGAACAGGTTGTCGGTGACGATGACGTCGAACTGCTTCGGGTTCTTGACGAGCTGCATGCCGCCGGAGTCGGCGAGCTGGTGCTCCAAGGTAACGTCCTTGAACTCGCGCTGATGCAGTTGCGTGATGACCTCGTTCCAGAGCACGCCGGTCTTCATCACGTTGCGCTTTTCCATCGACGTGACCTTGTTCTTGCGCTTGCGCGCAAGCTCGAAGGCGACGCGGCCGATGCGGTCGATCTCGTAGGTGTCGTAGACCTGGGTGTCGACGGCGCGCTTCTGGCCGTTGCCGAGATCGGTGATGGTCTTGGGCTCGCCGAAATAAACGCCGCCGGTGAGTTCACGCAGGATCATGATGTCGAGGCCCTCGACCAGCTCGCGCTTGAGCGCCGAGGCATCGGCCAAGGCCGGATAGGTCACGGCCGGGCGCAGGTTCGCATAGAGCGCCAGATCCTTGCGCAGCCGCAGGAGGCCCGCCTCCGGGCGCACCTCATAGGGCACGGCGTCCCACTTCGGCCCGCCGACCGCGCCGAAGATCACGGCATCGGCGGCATGGGCCTTGGCCATGGTCTCGTCGGTGATCGAGACCTTGTGGGCGTCGTAGCAGCTGCCGCCGACCAGCCCCTCCTCGGTCTCGAACGTGCCCATGCCGCGGCCGTTCATCCAGGCGATCAGCTTTTTGACCTCGCCCATGACCTCGGGGCCGATGCCGTCGCCGGGGAGAAGAAGGAGCTTGGTGGTGGCCATGGGTGTACGCCTCGCGTGACGCTTGTGGATTGCGGTGATTGCGGCGCGAATTGCTAAAGCCCCCTGCGGGGATTGGCAAGCACACGGCCGATGGGCGACAAATTGCCCATGGCCGCCGTCCTCCTCGCACTTGCGTCCGCCACACTCCTCGGCGCGGGCGTGGTCATCACCCAATTCGGGCTCAGGACCATCCATCCGCTGTCCGGCGCCGCCATCAGCATCCCATCCTTCACGCTGGTCTTCGTGCTGCTATCGCCGATCCTGCTCCATGGCGACACCATCGTGTGGCCGGCGGTGCCGATCTTCGCCGCCGTGGGCCTGTTCTTTCCCTCGGTGCTGACGCTGCTCACCTTCGCGGCCAACCGGGCGCTGGGGCCGGTGGTCACCAGCGCGCTCGGCAACCTGTCGCCGCTGTTTGCGGTCGCGCTCGCCGTCGTCCTGCTGCATGAGCCGATGCGGCCGTTCCAGTTCATCGGTCTGTTCGTATCGGTCGCGGGAGCGTTCATCCTGAGCGTGACGCGGACGGCAGACATGCGCGATTGGCGCACCTGGGCGCTCCTGCTGCCGCTCTGCGCCGCGTTCCTGCGCGGCGTGGTCCCGCCGGTGCTCAAGATCGGCCTCGCGATCTGGCCCAATCCGATCGGCGCGGGGCTCGTGGCCTATATCGTATCGACCTTGACGGTGCTCGTGATCGAGCGTGTTCGCACCGGGCGCTTTATCGTGCAGGGCCCGCTCGAAGGCCGGCTGTGGTTTGCGCTGACCGGCGTGGTCAATGGTGTCGGCACGCTGCTGCTCTATGCGGCGGTCGGCGCCGGACCGATCACCGTGGTGGCGCCGGTCAACGCCACCTATCCGCTGGTGACCATGGGGCTCAGCGCGCTGGTGCTGTCAAATGTGCGCATTACGCTGCGACTATTGCTCGGTGTGGGGCTCGCGGTCGCGGGCGTGGTGCTGATCCTGATCGGATAGCAATTTCTGCCCTTGGCAAGTTCCATCGCAGCACCGACCTTAAAGCCGGGCGAAGCAAGAGGCTGATGGAGGCCGCCATGGACCAGACCAATCTTCCCTCGGGTGCAGGGCCGGTCAACCACAAGGCCGAGGCAACACGGCATGCCTGCGCCATCACCGGACGGCAGCGGCCGAAGAAGGACCTGATCCGGATCGATACGCTGCGGCCGGCGCTGGCGGACCGCATTCGCGTCGATCACCCTGCCCTTGCCGACGATGCGCTGATCGACCGCGCCGAGATCAACCGCTATCGCAATCTCCATGTCGAGGAGATGCTGCGCGCCGAGCTCGACGAATTCTCCGAGCTCGACCGGCAGGTCGCGCAAAGCATCGCCAACCATGACACCATTGCGGAAAACGTCGAAGACGATTTTCTGGAGAAGCGCACGCTCGGCCAGCGGCTGTCCGACCACCTCGCGAGCTTCGGTGGCTCGTGGACCTTCCTGATCTCGTTCGGCGTGTTCCTGTCGGTCTGGATGGCGATCAACATCGCGATCGGCGCGACGAGATCCTTCGATCCCTATCCGTTCATCCTGCTCAATCTGGTGCTGTCGTGCATCGCCGCCATCCAGGCGCCGATCATCATGATGAGCCAGAAGCGGCAGGAGGCGAAAGACCGGCTGCGCGCGCTCAACGACTATCAGGTCAACCTCAAGGCCGAGCTGGAAATCCGGCATCTGCACGAGAAGCTCGACCACCTGATCACCAAGCAGTGGCAGCGACTCGCGGAAATCCAGCAGATCCAGCTGGAGATGCTGCAGGACAGCCGGCGGCGGACCTGAGCGATCAAGAGCCGCTGAACCAGTTGTAGCCCTGGTTCTCCCAATAGCCGCCAGCGTCGTTGTTCTGCACGTAGAGCGCCGTGATGTATTTCGGGTTCTTGAAGCCGAGCTTGGTCGGGATGCGGCACTTCATCGGGAAGCCGTACTTGCGCGGCAGAACCTTGTTGTCGAACTTCAGCGACAGCTGCGTCTGCGGATGCAGCGCCGTCGGCATGTCGATGGTGTTGGAATAGCCCTCGGCGCACTGGAACCAGACATATTTGGCGCGGGTGTCGGCGCCGAGCCGCTTGAGGAAATCCGACAGCCGCACGCCCTGCCACGAGCCGATCGCGCTCCAGCCCTCGACGCAGATGTGGCGGGTGATCTGCGACACCTGCGGCAGCGCGTTGAGCTGCGCAAGCGTCCACGGTTCCTTGTTCTCGATCAGGCCGCCGACCTCGAGCTTCCAGGTGTCGCCGTCGACCTCGGGCGCCTCGTCCTCGGGATAATAGCCGTTGAACGGGAACGGCCGCTTGATCGCGCTTTCCGGATATTCCGGGGCAAGCTTGTTCGGATTGAACAGCCAGGCCTGGACGCGGTCGTTGAAGGTGGAAATCTTGCGCAGCGTGCCTTCGGCGGCGTCGCTGTCGACGATGTCGCAGCCGGTGAGCAAGGTCAGCGCGCCGATGCTCAGGCCGCCGCGCAGGAACAGCCGCCGCGTCGGCGCGGGCATCAGCTTGGCCGCGTCCTTGATCAGGAGCTTCTGGTCGACACCCGGAATGATGCGTTTCTTTGGCATCGCTGTCTCCTATCGGCCCGTGACCATGGCCTTGAGGCTCTTCGGCACCAGCAAGGCGAGCAGCACGTGGATGACGAGGAAGCCCACGATCGCAGCCATCGCGAAGAAATGCACGAAGCGCGCCGTGTCGTAGCCGCCGAACACGGCGGTGAGCTCCTGTAGCTGCACCGGCTTCCAGATCGAGAGGCCGGACAGCACGACGATCACGCCGGCCAGGATCACGCCGACGTACAGGAGCCGCTGCACCGAATTGTAGACCGAGAGGTCGTCGTGCGAGAGCCGGAAGGTGAGCGCCGCCTTGACGTCGGCGATGACGTCGCCCGGCCGGATCGGTAGAAGCTTGCGCCGGAAGCGGCCAGAGAGGAAGCCCAGCGCGATATAGACAATGCCATTGACGGCCAGCACCCACATCGCGGCGAAATGCCAGAGCAACGCGCCGGCGAGCCAGCCGCCCAGCGTGATCGAAACCGGAAACGTGAAGCCGAACAGCGTGATCGAGACCGGAAATGTGAAGCCGAACAGCGGCGACGCGTTATAGATCTCCCAGCCCGAGCCGATCATCACCAGCATCGCGACCGCGTTGATCCAATGGGTGATGCGCACCCAGGCCGGATGGATCACGACACCCGCGCGCTCCGAAGCCGCCGTGAGGCCGATGCTGGTCATGGGTACCGCCTGCTCGCGCTCTTGCTCGACATCATGACTACTATCAAATGGGCCGGATGGATGCGTTTCAATGCTGCCGGGTGAAAAACTCACGGTTTCGTGACGGCCGAGAAACACGATATAGAGAGGACGCCGGGAGCCCGTCATTCAAGAGTGCGCCATCATGACCAAGACCAGCGCCGGCAATTTCTTCGAAGACTTCCGCCTGGGCCAGACCATCCGCCACGCCACGCCGCGGACCATGAGCATGGGCGACGTGGCGCTCTATACCGGATTGTTCGGCCCGCGCTTTGCGGTGCAGTCGTCGGACGCGTTCGCCAAGGCGATCGGCTATCCGCGCGCGCCGCTCGACGACCTGCTGGTTTTCCACGTGGTGTTCGGCAAGACCGTGCCGGACGTGTCGCTCAATGCGGTGGCCAATCTGGGCTATGCGGCGATGCAATTTCTCACACCGGTCTATGCCGGCGACACGCTCTCCGCGACCTCCGAGGTGATCGGCCTCAAGGAGAACTCCAACCGCAAGACCGGCATCGTCACTGTGCGCACCCGCGGCGTGAAGCAGGACGGCACCGCGGTGCTCGAATATGTGCGCTGGGTGATGGTGCGAAAGCGCGACGAGGCGGCGCCCGCGCCGGGCGATCACGTGCCGCGGCTGCCGACATTCGTGGAGGCGCGGCTTCTGGGCGACGCCTGCCCGCCGCTCAACGTGAAGGCTTATGACCTGGAGCTGGCCGGGAGCCCCTATCGCTTCGGCGACTACGAGATCGGCGAGAAGATCGACCATGTCGACGGCATCACGGTCGAGGAAGCCGAGCACCAGACCGCGACGCGGCTCTATCAGAACACCGCGCGCATCCACTTCGACCAATATTCCGCCGCGCAGAGCCGCTTCGGCCGACGGCTGATCTATGGCGGGCACGTGATCTCGCTGGCGCGCGCGATCTCCTTCAACGGGCTCGGCAACGCCTTTCACATCGCGGCCATCAACGGCGGACGCCACGTGTCGCCGTTGTTTGCCGGCCGCACGGTGTTCGCGTGGTCGGAGGTGCTTGCGAAAAGCGAATTGCCGGGCCGCGATGACGTCGGCGCGCTGCGGCTGCGCACCGTCGCGACGAGCGACAAGCCCTGCGCGGACTTCCCATACAAAAACGGCGAGGACTACGACCCCGCCGTTCTGCTCGATCTGGACTATTGGGTTCTGATCCCGCGCTAGCGGGGCGAACTATTTCCTGGCAGGCGCTCACCCGGCTCTCTGACGGCCGGCACGTTTTTCGGCGGCGAGCTGCCGACCGTCGCGCCGGTCGCGCCGCTCGGCATGATCACGCCGCAGGCGATGCGATCGCCGGCGTTGCCGGCCGGATCGGACTTGTAGTCGTCGGCCTTGGCGTGGATCACCAGCGCCGACCCATCGGTGTCGAACACCGAGTTCGGCTTGCCTTTGTCGAGCGAGATCGCGGAATTCAGCACCTCGACGTTCAGCTCGCCGCTCTGCGGCACATGCAGGTTCGGCATGTCGCCGGCATGGCCCTCGCCAGACATCATGCCGTGCTTGTGGTTGGATGGATTGAAATGCGGGCCGGCGGATTCGAACGGCGCTTCGCACTTGCCGACGGCGTGAACGTGGAACGCGTGCTCGCCGGGCGACAGTCCCTTGACCTGCAGCTTGATCAGCACGCCGCCCTGGGTCTGCACCAGATCGACGTCGCCCACCGCCTTGCCGCTTGAGTCCTTGAGCTGCGCGTTGGCCATCGTCTCGGCCGAAGCCGAAAACGCCGCGGCAGTGGAAAGCAGCGCGGTTGCGGCGAGCAAACTAAGCATACGCATGAAAAAATCTCCCTCGGGGCTGCCCCCGAAGGAAACTCTATCGCGCGCCCGAAGTTCCGCGCCGGTAAAACCTGCATCAAACTAATGTGTTCCGGCTTGGTGTGCTCCCTCGCGCATGTGCTCGACGAGCTGCCGCGCGTAAGGCGGCAGCGCGTCGAAATCGCGCACGCAGATGGTCAGCTCGCGCACCGCCCACGGATCGGTCAGGTCCACGGCTTTGATCGCCATGCTTTTGATCGCGCTGCGCGCGGTCGTCGCCGGCACGATGCCGACACCGACGTTGCGTTCCACCAGGCGGCACACGCCCTCGAAGCTGCGCAGCTGCACGCGCAGCCGCAGCGGGCGGCCGACCTGCGTGGCCTTGCTCGACAGGAAGCGCTGCAAGGCGCTCGCGCGATCGAGGCCGATGAAGTCGAGATCGAGCACCTCGGCAAAATCCACCTTGTCGCGCTTCGCCAGCGGATGCTCGCGCGCCACCACCAGCACGAAACGGTCGCTGCGGAACGGATAGGTGGTGAGCCGGCCCGGATCGACCGTGCCGGCAATGATGCCGATATCGCCAACGCCCTCGGCAATGAGTCCCACGATCTCGTCGCTCAGCCGCTCCTCGAGATCGACGTTGACGTTGGGATGCACGGTCAAAAACGTGCTCAGCGCCTCGGGCAGGAATTCCGTCAGCGCATTGGTGTTGGAGAGCACGCGCACCTGGCCGGCAAGCCCGCCCGCATAGGCGCCGAGGTCTTCGCGCAGCCGCTCGGCCTGCTCCAGGATGGTGCGGGCATGCTGCACCAGCGTGCGGCCGGCAGGCGTCGGCGTCACGCCCTGACGTGCGCGCACCAGCAAGGGCGCACCCAACGCCGCCTCCATGTTGCGAATGCGGGTCGACGCGGCAGCGAGCGCCAGATGCGCGCGATCGGCGCCGCGCGTGATGCTGCCCGCCTCCACCACATGGCGAAACAGGCTCAAATCGGTGAGGTCGAAGCGCATGGCCGTTCCTTGGACGACCCTTCGCATTTCGCGAAGGAAGGCTATCAAAAACGCGCATTTTAGAGGTATTATGGATAGCATATCTTTCGCGTACAGCGAAATCGGCACCGGGCCACCGTTGCGCGGCTTGAGCGTCTGATTAGCGCCGAAACGCGTGCTCGCGGCGTTGCAGCACCCGTCACCTTCGGCTACGAACAATTCTAAAGCGGACAGAGTTACCGCTCGGAGTGAGAATGATGGCTGAGGCCAAAGCAACGCACTTAAAGAACCGCCCGCTCTCTCCGCACCTGCAAATCTACAAGCCGATGCTGACGATGATGATGTCCATCGTCCATCGCATCACGGGTGGCGCGCTCTACGTGGGCACCCTGTTGCTGGTGTGGTGGCTGGTCGCGGCGGCCGCCGGACCGAATGCCTATGCGTCCGTGCAATGGTTCATGGAGACATGGTTCGGCCGGCTGATCCTGTTCGGCTACACCTGGGCGCTGATCCACCACCTGCTGGGCGGCATCAAGCACTTCGTCTGGGACCTGGGCTACGGCTTCGGCCCCGCCGAGCGCGAATGGATGACGGCCGCCACACTGGTCGGCTCGATCGTGTTCACCGTCGTGCTCTGGGTCGTGGGCTACCTCGTGATGGGAGGCATCCGATGACCGACCACACGCAGAAATCCATCCGCACGCCGCTCGGCCGCGTCCGCGCGCTCGGCTCGGCGCATCACGGCACCGGCCACTTCTGGCATCAGCGCCTCACGGCCGTGGCCAACGTGCCGCTGACCATCGCGGCGATCGTGATCATCATGTCGATCCTCTGGCGCAACCACGCCGCCGTGGTGCAGATCCTCGGCTCGACGCTGGTCGCCATCACGCTGCTGCTGTTCGTGGTCAGCAGCGTCTACCACATGTGGCTCGGCATGCAGGTCATCATCGAGGACTACGTCCACGACGAGATCGCCAAGCTGGTCTCGCTGATGGCCAACACATTCTTCTCGTTCGCCGTGGGCCTTGCCGCGGTGTTCGCGATCCTGAAGCTCTCATTCGGACTTTAAGCCATGGCTGGAAACGGCACGAACGGCTCTGCGCCGAAAACCAACGGTCGGGCCTATCCGATCGAAGATCACAGCTACGACGTCGTCGTGGTGGGCGCCGGCGGCTCGGGGCTCCGCGCCGTGGTCGGCTGCTCGGAAGCGGGCCTGAAGACCGCCTGCATCACCAAGGTGTTCCCGACCCGCTCGCACACCGTTGCGGCGCAAGGCGGCATCGCGGCCTCGCTCGGCAACATGGGCGAGGACGACTGGCGCTGGCACATGTACGACACCGTCAAGGGCGCCGACTGGCTCGGCGACCAGGACGCCATCGAATACATGGTCCGCGAGGCGCCGGCCGCGGTCTATGAGCTGGAGCACTGGGGCATGCCGTTCTCGCGCCGCGAGGAAGACGGCAAGATCTATCAGCGCCCGTTCGGCGGCATGACCACGCACTTCGGCAAGGGCACGGCGCAGCGCACCTGCGCGGCCGCCGACCGCACCGGCCACGCCATGCTGCACACCATGTACGGCCAGGCGCTGCGGCACGCGGCGGAGTTCTACGTCGAATATTTCGCCATCGACCTGATCATGGACGACGAAGGCCGCTGCCGCGGCGTGATCGCGCTCAACCTCGACGACGGCACGATCCACCGCTTCCGCGCCCAGCAGACCATCCTGGCCACCGGCGGCTACGGCCGCGCCTATCTGTCGTGCACCGGCGCCCACACCCAAACCGGCGACGGCAACGCCATGGTGCTGCGCGCCGGCCTGCCGCTGCAGGACATGGAGTTCGTCCAGTTCCATCCGACCGGCATCTACGGCGCGGGCTGCCTGATCACCGAAGGCGCGCGCGGCGAAGGCGCCTACCTGGTCAACGCCGAGGGCGAGCGCTTCATGGAGCGCTACGCGCCGTCGGCCAAGGACCTCGCCTCACGCGACGTGGTCTCGCGCTCGATGACCATCGAGATCCGCGAGGGCCGCGGCGTCGGCAAGCAGAAGGACCACATCTTCCTGCACCTCGACCATCTCGATCCGGCGATCCTGCATGAGCGGCTGCCGGGCATCACCGAGAGCGCGCGCATCTTCGCCGGCGTCGACCTGACCCGCGAGCCGATCCCGGTGATCCCGACCGTGCACTACAACATGGGCGGCGTCGCCACGAACTGGAAAGGCGAGGCGCTGACCAAGAAGAACGGCGTCGACGACGTGGTCGTGCCGGGGCTGATGGCGATCGGCGAGGCCGGCTGCGTGTCGGTGCATGGCGCCAACCGGCTGGGCTCCAACTCGCTGATCGACCTCGTGGTGTTCGGCCGCGCCGCGGCGCTTCACCTTGCCGAGACGCTGACCGCCAACGACAAGCAGCCCGAGCTGCCGAAGGACTCGGCCGAGCGCGCGCTCGCCCGTCTCGACCGGCTGCGCCACGCCAATGGCTCGACGCCGACCGCCGAGCTGCGCGGCCGCATGCAGAAGGTGATGCAGAACAACTGCGCGGTGTTCCGCACCGGCGAGGTGCTGCAGGAGGGCCACAAGCTCATCCACGAGGCCTACGAGGGCGCCGCCGACGTGCGCGTCACCGACCGCTCGCTGATCTGGAATTCGGACCTGGTCGAAACGCTGGAGTTCGACAACCTGATCGTCCAGGCCGTGGTGACGATGGACTCGGCGCTGAACCGCACCGAAAGCCGCGGCGCCCACGCCCGCGAGGACTATCCGGACCGCGACGACAAGAACTGGATGAAGCACACGCTGTCGTGGATGGACCAGAAGGGCAACGTGAAGATCGACTTCCGCCCGGTCCACACCTACACGCTCACCAACGACGTCTCCTACATCGAGCCGAAGGCTCGGGTGTACTGAGGCTCGCGTGTACTGAGGCCACATGCAAACCCGTCTGTTCGCTTTCGTGGTGGCTGCCGCTTCGCTCCTTCCGGGCGTCGCCCACGCGCAGGCAGAATCGCCGGCCAAGAAGGCGCCGACCTACTACGCCAAGAGCGGCGTGACGCCCGCCCGATACGATGCCGATCTGGCGGCGTGCCTGGCCGACGCGAAGAAAATCTACGACGCCGAGGTGGCGAAAATAAATGCGCCTTACCAACCCGGCCTTGGCGGTGCCGCTGCGAGCGGCCTGTTCACCGGATGGCAGAGGGGCAAGTTGAAGCGTGAAGGCATCGCGCGCGCCGCACAATGCCTCGAAAAAAAGGGCTACCGGAAAGTCCCGTACACGACGGCCCAACTTGAAATCTGGAATCAGCTCAATCACGAGCAACGGCTGAAAGCCGGGGGAATTCTCGCCAGCGGCGGCAACATCGCCCGCCTTCTGTCAAACTAAGAGCGAACGAAAATCATGGTCCAGCTCAACCTTCCGCAGAATTCCAAGATCACCGAGGGCAAGACCTGGCAGCGCCCGAGCGGCGCGCGCCATGTCACCGCGTTCCGCGTCTACCGCTGGAATCCGGAGGACGGCGCCAACCCGCGGATGGACACCTACTTCGTCGACCGCGACGACTGCGCACCGATGATTCTCGACGCACTGATCTGGATCAAGAACAAGATCGATCCGACGCTGACCTTCCGCCGCTCGTGCCGCGAGGGCGTGTGCGGCTCCTGCGCCATGAACATCGACGGCACCAACACGCTCGCCTGCACCAAGGGCATGGACGAGGTGAAAGGCACCATCAAGGTCTACCCGCTGCCGCACATGGAAGTGGTCAAGGATCTGGTGCCGGATCTGACGAACTTCTACGCCCAGTACGCCTCGATCGAGCCGTGGCTGCAGACCAAGTCGCCGGCGCCCGAGAAGGAATGGAAGCAGAGCCACGAGGACCGGAAGAAGCTCGACGATCACTACGAGTGCATCCTGTGCGCCTGCTGCTCGACCTCGTGCCCGAGCTACTGGTGGAATCAAGACCGCTATCTCGGCCCCGCGGCGCTGCTGCAGGCCAACCGCTGGATCAACGACAGCCGCGACGAGGCGACCGGCGAGCGGCTCGACAATCTCGAGGACCCGTTCCGGCTCTATCGCTGCCACACCATCATGAACTGCTCGAAGGCCTGCCCGAAGGGCCTCAATCCGGCGAAGTCCATCGCCGAGATCAAGAAGAAGATGGTCGAGCGGCAGGTTTAAGTCAGCAGCCCCATTTGCGGGTTGCAACCGCCAGGCTTCTACAACTAGAATTCACGCGCGCCTGGGGTTCTGGGATCATTTACCTATGCCGTTAGCTCTTGAAAGAGCCCGTGAAAACGTTGGCTCGTTGTTGTGGCTCGACGACGAAGTCGAAGACTTCATCGGAGCGCGCAACAAACTGGTTAACCGCGGCGTCGAAGTTCTTGAAGCCAAGACGGTGGATGAGGCGCTCGATACCGCAGAATCACATGAGATTCGCGTTTGTCTCGTTGACCTGAGGCTCAAGGCGGGACGGCAAGGCGTGGACTTTATTGTTGCCGCGCACGCCAAATATCCGCAGATGTGCTTTTTAGTATATTCGCACTATGCGCATTTAACCGAGCCATATCAACGATTAACGTCGCTAGCAGAAAAGCTCGGGGGAAGACTTTGGAACCTGCCAAAGGGAGTCGTTCCAAGTGTCACGTCGCCGGCCTTTGACCAGTTCTTCACCGATCCAATCGTAGATTTGCTACATAAGAAGTCTCCGTCAAGGGAGCTTGTAGCTAAGTTTGATAGGCTGGATAAAAAGCAGTTTCGGGAAATTTCACTCCCTAAATATCTAACACTGCCTATCGAAGACCGAGCAGAGATCGCCGCTGATTTTCGGGCACGTCACGCGGAAAAAATTGAACGTCTATTTCAGGAAGGAAACGTTTGGGCCTTATTCCTGGGCGAAGATGACGAGCCCTTCAGAGTTGAAAAAGACAGACGTCGGATACCGAACGACGCGGAGATAGGCGCGATAGCACACCAGCATCGCCGCGTACCCTTCCATTTCTTTGCAGATTCTATCGCTGACGATTTTGATTCTTCTCGCTGCTCGATAGAGACCCAGGCAAAAGGATATCCAACTATTCGCATTGAATTCAATGGAGCAACCTTCGACACGCATTTTGATACCGGTTTGTACGAGAGCCGTTTCGACTATGAGTTTTGCAACGACGTTGGCATACTTGGTCCGATCAATTTTCCTGGTATGGGTCGCGTTCCGGCAAAAGCTCAATTGGGAACACGGCCTACCAAGCACCTACATCCAATGTCCGCATTCGAGGTTGAAGCTTCCATTGTGAAAAGAACATCTGAGGAGTCCTTCGATATTGTGCTTCGGGGTATCGCAACTATCAGATGGGATAAAACGACTTTTTCTCGCGAATGCTACAGCGATTGCGACTATTATCAGGTCATGACTACTGGGAGCCGATCCGTTCCCCGCAGAAACGGAAAGATCTGCATCTTTAGAAATGGGCTTTTGGGCAGGACCTTACTTGAAGACAACGATAAGCTAAAAATAATACTCACCCACGAGAGAACAGAGATTGATTGGGAGTCAGGCGTGGTGATCGGGTGACCGTTCTCTTTTTACTTGGCTTTCTAGGCGCGCTTTTTGTCGATTTAAAATCCCAAATAGATCGACTCAGAAAGGGCCTAAAGCTTTCGTTGTTTCGCTACGGGCGTGTTGGTAACACGCTTTTCGCTGTATATTATTGCATCTCCGGCATTCTTGCTGTTTTGGTCGCTATCGCTGGCGTTGAAAGTATTCCAGACGCCTTCTCCTGGCCGACTGCAATGTTCGCTCTGAAAACATTTTACCTCGGCTTTGCGGTTTCAACCAATATCGCTTTTCTAAGCAAGATAATCGATATCAAGCGCGCCATATCTGATGATACCAAGTCGAAGAGTCCTTATCTTACAAAGATGCAATTAATCGCACGCGAACTGGATCGCTTTCGGTACGATCTAAGTAATAAATTCTAGGTTCGTTCTGGAAACCGCAGCTCAAACTCGGAGCCTTTGTTGCGATTGCGCCAAAACAACTGTCCTCCGTGAGCGTCCATTATATCCCTCACGATTCCCATCCCAAATCCATACCCTTCGTCTCCCTTGGTGGTGACAAAGTAATTATCTATCTTGTCAAAGACTTCTCTCTTTATCCCCGGACCATTGTCTCTCACGTATAACACTAGTTCCGAGCGGCTATTAAATTCCCCGTCATTAGACGGAATCAACAGAACCTCGATTTCAACTACCTTATTTTCGGCAGCATAACCTTTTAACTCATAGATTGCATTATCGATTACGTTCGACAAAGCGCGGCGAAATTTCGAAGACGAAAGCGAAAATCTCAAATTCTCCGGCATCGTTAGGGTGATCTGAATGTCTTCAGCTTTCGCTTCGGTTTCGTAGAAACCTACCACGTCCTGAATTATCTTAGTGATGTTGTGACGCGAAACGTCTTCATCTGTTTCAAACAAAACATTGCCTGAGCGAACGATTTTAGGTGGCTCGGTCAACGTCAGCGAAACTGCCAGATGCTTTCGTGCTTGTTCTAACGCTTGCCCCACGATGTCCCTAGCGTGCTTTTCACTGTCACTTCTGGGGCTCCACATATCAAGTCGCTGATCGGCCTTGTTGAGTAAGGCCGTGGCGTCATGCACGTAAGAACGTGCATCACGCGCGAAAGTCATTAAGGCGGCGAGCCTTTGGACCTTTTCGCGCCCTTCTACCTTCAAGTTCTCAGCCTTAAATAAAGTTCTATAATAGCGGTAATTATTGTTTATGAAGCGAATTATGTCCTTTTCAGTCTGCGTAACGCCTCGCGGACGTTGAAAGTAACAAGCCACGACAGAATCCGAATTATTGTTGATGATGATAGGAACGAACATCCCAGATCGAAGCTGCAACGTTTCTACAAACTTTTGATGCCTAATCGACACTATGCCCTTCGCTTTGAGTTCACCTCGATCCCTAAAATCATCGATAACAATTGTACTTTGGTCAAAAGCAGATTTTCCGGCGACACCTTCTCCTACGTCAAGCTTGAGATTCCAATTGTGAGTTCCAGCACAGACTGCGAGACGCCCATTGTAAGCATTGACGCGCCAGATCATAACAGCGTCTGGCGTAACCGCCGACTCGAGGCTTTGTATAAGTTGTTTATCTATATCGCGCTCCGACGATTTTGGACTGTTGTCTAGTTCAATCAAGGAACCTATCGCGTGAGCAAGCTTAAATTGCTTTGTGAGAAACTCGATGAGTTGCGCGCAATCTCGTACCGAGGACTTCAACGCATCAGAACTTTTGTCGCGATCAACTATGCACCAAACCACGCCAATCGAATTGTCTGAGTAATGCTTTAGCTCCTCAAAAATGAATGCAAATTTTGACGGCAATTTCGTACGGGACGCAACCATATTCGAAAGAATGCTTGAATGTTCAAGCACGAATTCTGGCAACCCAATGTCGCCTATACGAGCAGCTGTTACAAAATGGAAAATATTACCGGCCTCCGGTCCATATTGTGGCACAAAGGTCAAACCAAACTGGTGAGCTGCACCGTAAAAATCGCTCTGGCGCGCAATTAGAAAAAATAAGTCTCTTACTTGAGACGAGGCAAAGCTGCCGTCATACATTTCTTTCGCAAGATCGAATATATTGATCTTGCGATCTTTAGGGAGGACTTGGAGCTTCTGTTCCAATGATGCTCCTCACGTTCAAGCAATCCGCGCCCCACAACTATAAGCTGCTGCGGACCAGCTTGGCGAGCGATATATGGCGGTAAGTCATCCACACTAAGCGAGACAAAGGGGCGAGCGCCGAACGGAAGCAGAGCCACAAGGGAGCGGCAGAAGCTCGACAATCCCTATTGCCGCCCAGGAACATTGGTCCGATCAGCCGTGGCGGGTCGACGACGCCGACCTGATCGCGGCCGATCAGCTATTCCGGCGGTGGGTGCTGCGCGCAAGGCGGTTTGACAATCCGAACCGCGCTCTGAAGCTAGATGCATTCCAGACTGCCCGGTGCCGGCGATCCTTTAACGCCCGCCCGACAGGTCTTACCTTGGGCCATGCAAATTGAGGTCCACGCCTGTTGAGGCGACGGGCCGCGCGTCCGTCCGCAACAGACCGCCCGAAGGATGTCCATGTCCAAGCACGCCATCACCCGCGTCCGTCATGAGCCGCGCCGCCGCCTGCTGACCGTGCAGGAAGTCGAGCGCATTACGCCCGGTATGGCGCGAATTACACTCGGCGGCGATCTCGCCGGCTTCAACAGCGCGTCCTACGACGACCACGTCAAGGTGTTCTTCCCGCTGCCGGGCGACACCAAGCCCACCCTGCCCGATCCCGCGCCGGAGGGCGCCACCAATGGTGCGGCGCGCTCGCCGGGGCGCGATTACACGCCGCGCCGCTTCGACGCCGGGCGCAGCGAGCTCGTCATCGACTTTGCGCTGCACGATGCGGGACCGGCAACGACCTGGGCGTCGCAAGCCGCGCCGGGCCAACAGCTCGCGGTCGGCGGGCCGCGCGGCTCGTTCGTCGTGCCCGACGACTTCGACTGGTACCTGTTCATCGGCGACGAGACCGCACTGCCGGCGATCGGCCGGCGGCTCGAGGAATTGCGCGAAGGCACCCGCGCCATCGTGGTCGCGGCGGTGACCGGCCTCGAGGAGCAGCAGACTTTCACAAGCCGCGCCAAGATCGAGACCGTCTGGGTGCATCGCCCGTTGTCGCGCGCCGAGGACCCGGCTCCGCTGCTCGACGCCGTGCGCGCGCTGAAGCTGCCGCAATCAGGCGACGGCTATTGCTGGGCGGCGGGCGAATCGCAGACCGCGAAGCTGCTCCGGCAGCACCTCGTTGCCGAGCGCGGATTCGACAAGGCGTGGGTCAAGGCCGCGGGCTACTGGAAGCGCGGCGCGGTGGCCATCCACGAGACCCACAACGACTGACGCCGGATGCCGCGAGGCCGGCTTGCAAGCGTTTCGTTAAGCACACCGGAGCACAATACCGGCTGCGCCTGAACCGCAGGTCCGGCGCATCAGACCAATGGGCGTCCAAGGAGCGACACCCATGTTCACGCGGTCCCGTACCCTTGCAGCCATGACGCTGGTTCTGGCCACGGCGCTGCCCGCGCTGGCGCAGGACAAGACCCAAAACAAGACCTACGAAATCCGCCAGCCCACCGGCAAATGGCAGGTCCCCGGCGAGATCAGGCAGCCGACCGGGCCGTGGCAAAAGCCCGGCGAGATCCAAAAGCCTGGCGATATCCAGGTGCCGAAGGGCATCCAGGCCGTGAAGTCGATCCCCGTGAGCCGCTGCGAGCGCCGCTTGAGCGTGGTGGCCGATGCGCTGTTCGACTTCGACAAGTCGAGCCTGCGCCCCGACGCCGAGGAGACGCTGCGCGCAGCGGCCCCCGAAATCAAAAAGATCGGCGGCAAGCCGTCGCGGATCGAAGGCCACACCGACGCCAAGGGCGGCGACGTCTACAACATGAAGCTCTCGGAAGCGCGCGCCACCACGGTGCGCGACTGGATGGCGAAGCACGAGCTCGTCCCGGCGTCGACGCCGATCAAGGGCTACGGCAAAACCGCGCCGGCCGCGCCGAACACCACCGCCGACGGCCGCGACGATCCGGTCGGCCGGCAGAAGAACCGCCGCGTCGAGGTGGTGTTCGACACCTGTACGTGATCCTCGCCGCCGAAGGTGCGGCGTTCAGCAGCAGCGCCTTTGCCGTATCCTGGTCGTGCTCCGGTGCAAGACTGCACGCGGAGCAACGACAGGAGAGCGGCATGATCGACCATCTCGGCTTTGCGGTGTCCGACTACGAACGTTCCAAAGCGTTCTACGCGAAGGCGCTGGCGCCGCTGGGCTACGTGCTGATCATGGAGGTGCCGGCGGAGGGCAATCCGAGCGGCGCGCCCGCGGCGGGCTTCGGCGAAGGCGGCAAGCCGGACTTCTGGATCGGCGGCGAAGGCGGCATCGACAAGCCGCTGCATGTCGCATTCCAAACCAGGGACCGCGCAAGCGTCGATGCGTTCCACAAGGCGGCGCTGGCGGCCGGCGGCCGGGACAACGGCGCGCCGGGACTGCGGCCGCACTATCACCCGAACTACTATGGGGCGTTCGTATTCGACCCCGACGGCCACAACATCGAGGCCGTCTGCCACGCGCCGGGTTGAGTGGAGGCTAGTTGCGCCAGCCGGGCGGCGGACCGTGGCGCTCGATGGCGTCGACGATCTCGCGGTGCTTGCGGTTCTCGCGCGCCATGTAGACCGCGATCACGGCGTGGGCCGACGGCACGAGCCACAGCACCGGGAACACGAAGCCCAGCAGCACGCACGGCACGATCATGACGAAGTTGAGCACCGCCGAGAAGATCTGCCCGTTGAGCAGCAGCGCCAGCGGCGGCAGGAAGATGGCGAGGATGTAGATCATCGTTCGCAGTCTCCAAAGATCGCCCGGTGGGCGATCGGCGCCAAGCATATAGGTAACCACCGGCGCTTCGCCAGATGCCGGAACTTGACCTGTGACGCGGCGTTGCACCTCCAACCAAGGAGAGTGCGTAATGCCCGACCAAGTCTCGGCCAATCCCCACGACATCGCCCGCGTCTGGGACATCCTCGAGAAGAACAGCATCGGGATGCTGACAACGCGGTTTGACAGCGGCCTGCGGGCGCGCCCGCTGGATGCACGACCCGATCGCGATGCCGGCGCGATCTTCTTCCTCACCGACGTGCGCGGCTTCAAGGACGACGAGATCGCGGCGCATCCGGACGTCTGCTGGATCGTCACGGTGCCGGGTGACAACGTCTATCTCTCGATCACCGGGCGCGCCTCCGTGGCGAAAGACCCGGAACGGGCGCGCAAGATCTGGAAGAGCATCGACGGCGTGTGGTGGAAGGACGGCCCGGACGATCCGAACGGCCGCGTGCTGACCATCGAGCCCGTGCTGGCGGAATTGTGGGACGGCCCGTCCAGCAAGCTGGTCGCGGCGTTTGAATTTGCCAAGGCCAAGATCACCGGCGAGAAGCCGTTTGTCGGCGAGAACCGCAAGAAGACGGTGGCGATGGGCTGACGCGTCCGGCTAAGTCTGCGGCGGCGCGCCCGGCTCGTCCGGGCGCTTCTGTTTCCAGAGCCACCAGGCGCCGACGCCGAGCGCGGTGAGCGCCCATGAGGCCGCAGCGAAGATCAGCAGCGCCGAGAACGCGATCGGCGCGAACACGTATTGCACCACGTCGGTGCGCTCGCCGACCAGAAATATCGCGGAGAGAAATCCGGCGAGAATGAAGGTGCCGGCCGCGAGATAGGCGATCACCAGCAGACCGCCGGCGACGAGCGCCGAGCCGGTGGCGAGCGCGATCTTGCCGAATACGCTCCGCATGCCTGCCTTTGCCGGCGTGCGGCCGTGGCTCGGCCGCTGCGCCTATTTGTCGAGCTTGAACTTCTTCCGCCGCATTCCCAACGTGCGCAGCCGCAAAGCGTTCAACCGGATGAAGCCCTCGGCGTCCTTCTGGTCGTAGGCGCCCTTGTCGTCCTCGAAGGTGACCAGCGTCGACGAGTACAGCGACTTCTCGCTCTCGCGGCCGGCCATCAGCACATTGCCCTTGTAGAGCTTGAGCCGCACCTCGCCCTCGACATGCTCCTGGCTCTTGTCGATCAGCGCCTGGATCATCTCGCGCTCCGGCGTGAACCAGAAGCCGTTGTAGATCAGCTCCGCATAGCGCGGCATCAGCTCGTCCTTCAGATGCGCGGCGCCGCGGTCGAGCGTGATCGATTCGATGGCGCGATGCGCCGCCAGCAGGATGGTGCCGCCCGGCGTCTCGTAGACGCCGCGCGACTTCATGCCGACGAAGCGGTTCTCGACCAGGTCGAGCCGGCCGATACCGTTGTCGTGGCCCAGTTCGTTGAGCCTGGTCAGCACCGCGGCAGGCGACAGCTTCTTTCCGTCGATCGAGACCGCATCGCCCCTCTCGAAGCCGATGCGCACCTCGGTGACCTTGTCGGGCGCTTCCATCGGCGAAATGGTGCGCTGATAGACGATCGACGGCGCTTCCTTCGCCGGATCCTCCAGCACCTTGCCCTCGGACGAGGAGTGCAACAGGTTGGCGTCGACCGAGAACGGTGCGTCGCCTTCCTTGTCCTTGGCGATCGGAATCTGGTGTTCGCGCGCGAAAGAAAGCAGGTCCTCGCGGCCCTTGAAGCTCCACTCGCGCCACGGCGCGATGATCTTGATCGACGGATCGAGCGAATAGTACGACAGCTCGAAGCGCACCTGGTCGTTGCCCTTGCCGGTGGCGCCATGGGCCACCGCGTCGCCGCCGACCTTGTGCGCGATCTCGATCTGCTTCTTGGCGATCAGCGGCCGCGCGATCGAGGTGCCGAGCAGGTAGAGGCCTTCATATTGCGCATTGGCGCGGAACATCGGGAACACGTAGTCGCGAACGAACTCCTCGCGCAGGTCCTCGATGAAGATGTTCTGCTCCTTGATGCCGAGCAGCAGCGCCTTCTCGCGCGCCGGCGCGAGCTCCCCGCCCTGGCCGAGATTCGCCGTGAAGGTGACGACCTCGCAGCCATAGGTGGTCTGCAACCACTTGAGAATGATCGAGGTGTCGAGCCCGCCCGAATAGGCCAGCACAACCTTCTTGACGCCCTTGCTCAACCCGCCGTTCGGCATGATCTACCCGCCCGCTCCTTCCGCTCAGCGCCCGGACTACACCGTAGAGTTGGGGCTGAAAAGAGAATACAATCGTTCCAGTTTTTCGCCGGCGCTTTCGAACCATATTGCGGTTCGGCCGGTTATCTGTTCGCGCATTGCTATCGGGACAGCCGTGCCAAGAGTCAACAGCATCATCTTCAGCCCCCTCATGGGGTTAGCCACAACGGCGCTGATTTTGGCGTTGCCGCTGTCGCAAGCCGGGGCGGCCGAGTGGGAGGATTGCCGCTCGAATGACACCGCCAGGGCCGTGGCGGGATGCGGTACGCTGATCGAGGGTGGCCGCCTGAACGGCCAGCGGCTCAGCGAGGTCTACGGCCGCCGGGCCCTGGCACTGCGCACCCGCAACCAACTCGACGAAGCGTTGGCCGACGTCGCCAAGGCGTTGGAGCTCAACCCCGACAATTCGATGGCCTATACGGTGCGCGGCAGCATCCATGCCGCACGGCGCGACACCGAGAACGCACTGAAGGACTACGACCGCGCGCTGGAGATCGCCCAGACCAACACCACCGCGCTGGCCTTCCGCGGCAATCTCATGCTGCAGACCGGCAAGCTCGATCAGGCCATTGCGGATTACGACCGCGCCATCGCGCTCAGCCCGAACTACCCCGAGCCCTATTACCGTCGCGGCGAAGTGCATCGCATGCGCGGTGAGCTCGACCTTGCGCTGAACGATCTCAACCGCGCGATCGCAATCAACCCGAACCAGGCGGGCTACCTCGCGGCGCGCGGCGACGTGTTCAACGCCAAGGGCGAGCTCGACCGCGCCCTCGCCGATTACGATCGCGCACTGACGATCTTGCCGAACGACAAGTTTCTGCAGGAGCGGCGGCGCATCGCGGCGGCCACGCGCGAGCAACTCGGCGGCTCGCGGCCGCAAGCCCCCGCGCCGGGCCAGCAGCAAGCGGTCGCGCCCGCACCCGTGCCGACCAATCCGGTCGCGCCGCCCGCGCAGGGCGGCCAGCGAACTCCGGTTTCACAGGCCGCAGGCCTCGTCATCCAGCGAAAATTCGACGAGGCGATCGCGCTGCTCGACGCCGAGATCCAGCGCGCGCCACAGTCCAAGGAAGCCTTCCTGATCCGCGGCATGGCGCGCATGGGCAAGAACATGCGCGACCAGGCGTTCGCCGATTTCGATCAGGCGGTTCGGCTCGCGCCCACCGACAGCAAGGTCTATGCGATCCGCGCCGAGAACCTGGTGCGGATCAACCAGCCTGACCGAGCGCTCGCCGACTACGACCGCGCCATTGAGCTCGATGCCAAAGCGCAACAATCGTATGTCGGCCGCTGCGCGATCTACCTGTTCAAGAAAGACTTCGACAAGGCGCGCAGTGACTGCGACCAGGCCATCGAGATCGATCCCAAGCAGGCGGGCGGCTATGCGGTCAAGGGAATGCTGCTCGCAGCCCAGGGCGAGCACGACAAGGCGCTCGCCGAATTCGATCGCGCGCTTGCCATCAATCCGCGGCTGAACGACACGCTGGCGCACCGCGGGATGAGTCTCTTGGTGAAGAATCGCATCGCCGAAGCGACTGCTGATTTCGATCGGGCTCTGGAGGCCAATCCCAACAATGCCGTGGCGATGCTCGGCCGCGGCGCGTCGATGCTCGTGAGCGGCCAGCCCGATCGCGCGATCGTGGCCTTCGACCGCATTGTTTCCGCAGGGCAGGCCACCGCTCCGATTCTGACGGCGCGCGGCAATGCACACTTCATGAAGTCCGACACCGATCTGGCGATGGCGGATTTCGAACGGGCGCTGACCTTGAGCTCGAACTATGCGCCGGCGTTCACCGGCCGCGGCCGCGTCTGGCACAAGAAGGGCGACGACGACAAGGCGATGGCGGATTTCGACAAGTCGATCGCGCTCGACGACCGCAACATCGAAAGCCGGCTGGCGCGGGCGAACATCCAGCTGGCGCGCCGCAATCAGGATGCGGCGCTCGACGATCTCCACCGGATCGAGGGGCTCAAGCCGCGCGACTGGTTCGAGGTGCTGGCCCAGACCGCCGCCAAGGCCAAGATCAAGGAGCTCGAGCGCGACACCTGCCGCGGCGGCGGGCAGCGCGACGCGCGCTGCCTCTGACCGGCAAGCCGGAAGCGTTCTTCAGACTGAAGAGTGGCTTAGTCGCAGACCTGAACGCGCGGGCGCACCCAGACGCCGCGATAGCCGTCCCAGGTCGGCTCGCCGCGGGTCCAGTAGCAGCGCGGCGGCGGCGGGGCGACATAGACCGGCTGCGGATCGCCATAATAGGCCGGCGGCGGGCCGTAATAGCGCGGCTGGGACGCAGCCGCGCCGACCATGGCGCCGACCGCGAGACCGCCGATCACGCCGGCCGCAATCGCGCCGTCGCGGCCGCCGGCTTGGGCGGGTTGAGACACCGTTCCGGCGACCGCAATGGCAGCCACCGCAGCAACGATCAAAGCCTTGCGCATGATTGGATTGACCCCCGTTGGGGCGGCCGACTCGGCCGCATAAACTTGGGCCGATCGAAGCACGCGGATGCTTACCAAGTCATGAACGGATTTCGGACAATTCGTTCATCTTGACGCGCTGCAGGCCAAAACGGGCCGATAACGCCGCGATGCGGCAATGCACCTCAGCAGATGGCTGCTGTTCCCGCGGCAATGTGGTTAAGCTTTGGTTACGGGTGCACGAGCCGGGTGAAGTCGCATGCAAGCGTACATTCAAGGCCGCAACGTCAACCTGACCTTTCGGCCGCCGAACCGCGGACCGGTCCGCGCGCTCTCCAACTTCGATATCGACATCGGCGAGGGCGAGTTTCTCTCCATCGTGGGCCCCTCCGGCTGCGGCAAGAGCACGTTCCTCAACGTGCTGCTCGGCCTGATCAAGCCGGACTCCGGCGACATCCGCATGGGCGGCAAGCCGATCGCAGGGCCGGGCGGCGACCGCGCCATGGTGTTCCAGGAGTTCGGTCTGCTGCCCTGGCGCACCGTGCAGGCCAATGTCGAGCTCGGGCTCGAGCTCAAGGGCATGGCCGCCGACGCCCGGCGCAAGGTGTCGCAGCCGCTGATCGAGATGATCGGGCTGGCGGGCTTCGAGAGCCATTTCCCGCATGAGCTGTCGGGCGGCATGAAGCAGCGCGTCGGCCTTGCCCGCGCGCTCGCCACCGATCCGAACGTGCTGCTGATGGACGAGCCGTTCGCGGCGCTCGACGCGCAGACCCGCGATCTCATGCAGGTGGAGCTGCTGCGCGTCTGGCAGGAAGCAAAGAAGACCGTGCTGTTCGTCACCCACCAGATCGACGAGGCGATCTATCTGTCAGACCGTGTGATGGTGATGACCAAGCGGCCTGGCCGCGCCAAGAAGATCTTCCCGATCGCGCTGCCGCGCCCGCGCGACTACGAGATGCGCGTCACGCCGGAGTTCAACGAGCTGAAGCTCGAGATCTGGAACGAGCTGAAAGACGAGATCACGGTGTGACCATGGCGCAAAACGTGGCGCAAGACACCGCAACCGACGATGCGCCGCATCAGAGCTTTGCGGCCCGGCACCGCAACCTGCTGCTGGGGCTCACCTCCGTCGTGCTGTTCTTCGCCGCCTGGCAGGCGGTGTTCCTGGTCGTGCCGTTCAACAAGCTGTTCATCAGCAAGCCGGACCTGATCGCGGCGGGCCTGTTCGATCTCATCCGCAGCGGCGCGCTGTTCCGCGATCTCGCGGTCAGCGCTGTGCCGTTCTTCTATGGGCTTGTGGCCGCGACCGTGGTCGGCGTGGCGCTCGGCGTGGTCATGGGCTGGCGGACCCGCGTCGGCTGGGCGCTCGATCCGCTGATGACGGTGTTCTACGCGAGCCCGCTGGTCGCGCTGTCGCCGCTGATCGTGATCTTCTTGGGCGTGGGCCTCGCCGCCAAGACGCTGATCATCTTCTTCCTGTCGGTGTTTCCCTTCGTGTTCAACGCCTATGCGGGCGTGCGTGCGGTCGATCCGCTGCTCATCAATGTGGTGCGCTCGCTGGGCGGCCGCGAGATCGATCTTTATCTCAAGGTGATCGTGCCGAGCGTGCTGCCTTATGTGGTGGCCGGCGCCCGCATCGCGGTCGGGCGCGCACTGATCGGCGTGCTGGTCGGCGAGTTCTTCGCTGCCTCGGAAGGCATCGGTTACGCCATCGCGCGCTTCGGCGATCTGTTCGCGCTCGACAAGATGTTCGCCTGCATCATCGTCATCATGGTCATCGCGGTGGCGCTGACCGAAGGCATCCGCTGGGCCGAGCGCGCCGCGTTCCCCTGGCGCGCCGGACAATAGGCGGGCGCCATGACCGACACGCTCCGCACCGATGCGCCCGCCGAGAGCCTCACGGCTCCGGCGCGGAGCCTGTGGCGGCAGATCGAGCCTGCGGCGCTCGGTATGGGCAGCATCGTGCTGCTGCTGGTGATTTGGGAGGCGCTGCCGCATCTGATGACGCTAGGCGCCGGGACCAAGATGTACTTCACGACGCCGAGCCGGGTTGGCGCGACGCTGTGGAACATGATGGTGACCGGCACGCTCTGGGAGCCGCTCGGCGTCAGCGCCGCAGGTTTTGGGATCGGGCTCCTGCTCTCGATCGCGGTCGGCCTGCCGCTCGGCGTGCTGCTCGGGCGCTCGCGCACGCTGAACGCCATGTTCGATCCGTTCATCACCGCGTTCAACGCCACGCCGCGGCTGGTCTTCCTGCCGCTCCTGATGCTGTGGTTCGGGCTCGGCGTGTGGTCGAAGGTGGTGATCGTGTTCATCGGCGCGCTGTTTCCGATCCTGATCAACACCTATGAGGGCGTGCGCAACGCCGACCGGCTCCTCATCAACGTGGTGCGCTCGTTCGGCGCGAGCGAATGGGACGTGGCGCGCCTGGTCGTGGTGCCGAATGCCCTGCCCTACATCATCGCAGGACTAAGGCTCGCGATCGGACGCGCCGTGCTCGGCGTCGTGGTGGCGGAGTTCTTCGGCGCCGAGCAGGGCCTGGGCGTCGTCATGGTGCAGGCCGCAAGCCGCTATCAGGTCGATGTCGTGTTCGCTGGCCTTGTCGTTTTCGCCGTGCTGTCGCTGATCATGACCGGTCTGGTGCGGCTCCTGGAAGACCGCCTCAGCCGCTGGCGTCCGCAGCGGCTGGGCGAATAACCCACCGCGGTCATTCCGGGGCCGGTCCACCAGCGCGTTTACGCGCGTCTTCGACACGCTATGGGCCGGAACCCGGAATCCAGATGCAAACACCGCCGTCTCGTCTGGATTCCGGGTTCGCGAGCTTCGCTCGCGCCCCGGAATGACCGTGTTGCGATAGCCGAGAACTCAGTTCGTCCCGACCTTGGCCGGCACGTAGTTCACCGCCTTCAACGCCGCTTCAAGCTGCGCCCGCAGCAGGAACTGCTCCGGATCAGGCAGCGGCTTATCCTTCGGCCACTGGTTCTCGGCGATCATGTCGAGCCTGCGCGATTCGAAAATCTCGCGGAACATCTCCTTCGGCAGCTCGGCGCCGAACACGTTGTGCAGCTCATCCCAGATCGCGGCGACCACCTTGTCGTCGGTGAGGCCGAGATGCTCCTTGATCGCCTTCATCGAGACGTCCTTGTTGGTGCGCAACAGCATCACGGCCCTGGCGATGGAGCGGGCGAACTTCGCCACCGTTTCGGGATTCTTGTCCGTATATGCCTTGGTCGCCCAGACCGTGCCGCCGACGCGCGGCATCTTGTCCGCCGTCCGGGCGATGATCTTCATGCCCATGCTGACCGCCTGCGCCGCGAAGGCGGCTCCGACCATCGTCGCATCGATGTCCTTGTTGAGCAGCGCGGGAATGCGCTCGGGCTCGCCCTGGAACGCGATCACCTTGTAATCCTTGCCGACCTGCAGATTGTAGAAGCGCGCCAGATAGGTCGCACCCTCATCGTAGTCGGCGGAGCCGAGCCGGCCGTAGCCGATGGTCTTGCCCTTCAGGTCCTCGACCTTGGTGATGTCGCCACGCGTAACGAACACCCATTGCGACGACATCGACTGGCCGACGATGTAGCGGATCTCGGCGCCGTTCAGCGCTGCCTGCGCACCGCCTGACGGGATCGGCGCGAAATCGAGCGCGCCGGAGAGGCCCGCCGTCACCTGCGCCTTGCCGGTCAGCGAGACGAAGCGCGCTTCCAGGCCTTCTTCCTTGAAGATGCCGGCCACGTCGGCGACGTAGCTCGGAATGTGCAGGCCGTTGCCGCCGACCACCTTGCCGATCGTGATCTTGGTCTGCGCTACCGCAGGGCCCGCGAACGACAAAGCCGCGACGGCGAGCGCCGCAGACGTCTGAACCATCAGCCGAAGCCATTGCATGGACATCCACTCCCGTTGAGAAACTGCAATTCCCATTTCCCAAGCAGCCGGCTCAGCCGGCGCGGGCTTGAACAGCCCGTCTTGTCCTTGCTCGTTAAGCGTAAGACAGATCGGCGGAATGGCCTAGAGGTGTTGAAGGTGTCCCATCTTGCGGCGCCGTGCCGCAGCTTTGGGCGACGACGCGCGAATTAACCGCGTGGCTTAACCTCGTCCGGCGATCGCGCTACGCGTGTTTTCGCCGCTCGGTTACAGCTTTTGCCCGGGACATTTTCATCCGAGGGGCAACCATGCGACTCGCTAAAATTCTTTCCGCCGCCGTGCTGACGTCGGTGCTCTCCACGCCTGCCTTCGCGGCGACCTGCAATCCGCCGGGCGGCTTCGACGCCTTCATCGCCGAGTTCAAGCGCGACGCCACAGCGCAGGGCGTGTCGCGCAAGGGCACCAGCGCGCTCGACGGCCTCGCAGTCGATCCGTCGGTGCTCGCCGCCGACAAGCGGCAGGGCGTGTTCAAGCAGACCTTCGAGGAATTCTCCGGCCGCATGATCTCGCGCGACCGCATGACCAAGGGCCTGCGCTACATGCAGACACTCGGACCGGTGCTGAAGAAGATCGAGCAGCAGTTCGGCGTGCCGGGCTCGGTCGTCGTCGCGATCTGGGGACTCGAGACCGACTTCGGCACCAACCTCGGCAAGAAGGAAGTGATCCGCTCGGTCGCGACGCTGGCTTTCGACTGCCGCCGCACCGACATGTTCCAGGCGCAGCTGATGGACGCGCTCCGCATCGTCGAGCGCGGCGATCTGCGTCCCGCCGAGATGCTCGGCGACTGGGCCGGCGATTTCGGTCAGACCCAGTTCCTGCCGTCGTCCTACTACAAGTTCGCGGTCGACTTCGACGGCGACGGCCGCCGCGACTTGGTGCACAGCGTGCCGGACGTGCTGGCCTCCACGGCGAACTACCTCAAGGGCTATGGCTGGCAGCGCGGCCTGCGCTGGAACGAAGGCGATCCGAACTTCGAAGCGATCCGCGGCTGGAACAAGGCCATGGTCTACGCCAAGACGGTCGCGGCCTTTGCCGAACGTTTGGAAGGCGGCGCAGCGCGCGCGGAAGACACCCGGCGCTGATCGAATTTAGACCGTCACACTGAATCGCCGGGCTGTGCCCGGCGATTTTCTTTTTCCTCGCGCACCCACTGCGGCACGTCCTCGGACGGCCCGACCACCGGCCTTGGCGCAAACACCGGCTTCCAGAAGCCGGCATTCCAACCGGCCACTGCCCAGTAGGCGAAGCCCGCCACGATGCCGGCCCCGATCGCGATGATCGGCTCGCTGTAGAAGTTATAGGGCTGGTTCATCTCGACCATCGTGTTCAGGCCGATCCAGGCCGACAGCCCGCCGTTCGCCACGTGGAACACCCAGGAGCGGATTGCAAAGGCTTCGGCGATCAGCGCGCCGAGCGCCGCCGGCAGCAGCATCGCCATGGCCGAGACCGCCGCGACGAAGGTGATCCAGGCGCCGGCCAGAAATATCGCGACGACCAGCTCGTCGCCGCCGGTCTGCTGCGCCACGACGGCGGAGAATCTGTTCCAGTTCGCCACCAGCACGAACAGCACCGCGACCAGGACGGCCACAAGTGCGCCGAGCGGCACCAGCAGGAAACGCAGCAGAAAGCGGCCGACGATCATTCAGTCCCCCAACGCAGCGAGCTGAATTAGTCTGTCATCGCCATCGCGCGCAGCGCCATGCGCTCGCGGGCGGTGAGCTTTTCGGTCTCGCTCTTGAGCTGGCCGCAGGCGGCCAGGATATCGCGGCCGCGCGGCGTCCGCACCGGCGATGCGTAGCCGGCGTTGAACACGATCTCGGAGAACTTCTCGATCTGTTCCCAGTCCGAGCATTCGTACTGGCTGCCCGGCCACGGATTGAACGGGATGAGATTGATCTTGGCCGGGATGCCGGCGAGCAGCCGCACCAGCGCCTTGGCGTCGGCCAGCGAATCATTGACGCCCTTCAGCATCACGTATTCGAAGGTGATACGCCGCGCATTCGACAGGCCCGGATAGTTGCGGCAGGCTTGGAGCAATTCCGCGATCGGGTATTTGCGATTGAGCGGCACGAGCTTGTCGCGGAGCTCATCGCGCACCGCATGCAGCGAGATGGCGAGCATCACGCCGATCTCGGCCCCGGCGCGCTCGATCATCGGCACCACGCCCGAGGTCGACAGCGTGATGCGCCGCCGCGAGATGGCGAGGCCGTCGCCGTCCTGCACCACGCCGAGCGCATCGCGCACCGCCTCGAAATTGTAGAGCGGCTCGCCCATGCCCATCATCACGATGTTGGAGACGCAGCGCTCGCCTTCGGTCGGCAGGCCGGGGCCTTGCGCCCGGGTCATGCCGATGAAATCGCCGAGCCGGTCGCGCGCCACCATCACCTGCCCGACGATCTCCTCGGGCGTGAGGTTGCGCACCAGCCGTTGCGTGCCGGTGTGGCAGAACGAACAGTTGAGCGTGCAGCCGACCTGGCTCGACACGCACAGCGTGCCGCGGTCGCTCTCCGGGATGTAGACGCACTCGACCTCGTGCGGCCGCTCGCCGGTCACCTCGCCGGGCAGGCGCAGGAGCCACTTGCGGGTGCCGTCGACCGAGACCTGCTCGGCCACCACCTCCGGCCGCGCCAGCGTGTAGTGCGTCTCGAGGACCGCGCGGAGGTCCTTCGACACGCTGGTCATCTGGTCGAAGTCCTGCGTTCCGCGGACGTAGAGCCAGTGCCAGAGCTGCTGCACCCGCATCTTCTGCTGGGCGGGCGCCACGCCTATGGCGCCCAGCGCCTCGGCCAGCGCCGTCCGCGACATACCGACAAGCGAAGGCTTCGCCGGCGGCACGTAGCGCTCCAGCGGGGTCTTCTCCAGCGGAATGTCGGTCTCAAGAACAGTGGTCATAAGTCATGAGCAGCCATGGGTCATCGGCACGCGGGTTCGGCGCGTGTCTAGCATAGATGGGGAAAAGCCGCAGAATCGCCAGCTAGCCGGCTGAATGCCCCTGGATTACCGGCATTCCTGCGCCACCCGATCCAGCGCCTGGGCAATCCCCTTCAGCGAGAATGTGTCGGTGGTTGCGGTGCCCTTGGAGGTCTGGGCCTTGATCACCGCGTCGGGCGACTTGCGCATGGCCTCGACCAGCCGGGTCTCTTCGGCCGCGTTCTTGACCCAGGCGCCATCGTTCTGGGTGTACATCGGGAAGCCGCCATTGGCGATCGTCATGGTGGCTTCGGTGTTGGGCTTGAACGCATAGCCAGTAACCAGCAGCGAGATCTCGTTGGTCACCTTCTCGTCCGGCCGGGTCGACACGAACATGTAGACCGCGTTGGCCGCGGTGCGGCGGTTCGGCGGGTTGTCCTGCTGCGCGGTCGGCTTCGACAGCGCGAAACAGACCTTGCGGCCGCCGGGGTTCGCCGTATAGGCGCCCCAATCGCCGTACTGCCCGAGCAGCGTGGCCTGTGCGGTCGGGTTGGCGGGCTTTGGCTGGGCATAAGCCGCAGCCGGCAGGATTGCGGCTGCGGCCACAACCAGCAGAACGAGGGAGCTCGGTTTATTCACGCTCATTGGGCCTCTCGCATGACCGGACGGTAGAATATGGCGGACCGGTGTAACTATTACCGAATAATGGGCAAAATCGGGAGTGGAAAGGCGATGTCGTCGCACCCGTCGGCATCAGCCCATCGACGGATAGCTGATTCCTGGTGAACCCGCATAGAACCCGGATTCGTCAAACATGAAAGCCTTGCTTTGCACCCGGCCCGGCAAACCCGAAGACCTGACGGTGGGCGACCTGCCGGAGCCCGAAGCCGGACCCGGCGAAGCCGTGGTGCGGATCGAATCCGCGGCGCTCAATTTCTTCGACCTGCTGATCATCGCCGGCAAGTATCAGTACAAGCCGGCCTATCCGTTTTCCCCCGGCGCGGAGTTCGCAGGCGTGGTCGAAAGCCTCGGCACCGGCGTGACCGGCTTCGCGGTGGGCGACCGCGTCATCGGCTATGCGGGCTGGGGCGCGGCCCGGCAGAAGATCGCGATTACGGCGAAGCGGCTCATCAAGATGCCGGCGGGCCTCGACCCCGATCGCGCCTCCGGCATCATCGTGACCTACGGCACGTCTTATTACGCATTGAAGAACCGCGGCGACCTCAAGCGCGGCGAGACGCTGGCGGTGCTCGGCGCCTCGGGCGGCACCGGGCTCGCCGCGGTCGAGCTCGGCCACCTGATGGGCGCCCGCGTCATCGCCTGCGCATCGTCGGACGACAAGATCGCGTTCGCCAAGCAGCATGGCGCCACCGATGGTGTGAACTACGCTACCGCCGACCTGCGCGAAGGGCTCCGCACGCTTGGCGGCGAGCACGGCGTCGACGTGGTCTACGACCCGATCGGCGATCGCTACGCCGAGCCGGCGCTGCGGTCGCTGGCCTGGCTCGGGCGCTATCTCGTGGTCGGCTTTGCGGCGGGCGAGATCCCGAAGCTGCCGCTCAACCTGATGCTGCTGAAAGGCTGCGACGTGCGCGGCGTGTTCTGGGGCTCGTGGACCGAGCGCGATCCGGAGGGCCACCGCGCCAACACGGCTGAGCTGTTGAGCTGGTGCGCCGAGGGCAAGCTCAGCGCGCACGTGCATGCAACCTATCCGCTGTCGGACGCAGCCCGGGCGCTCGGCGATATCGCCGGCCGCAAGGTGATGGGCAAGGTGGTGTTGAAGCCTTAGGGCCCAAACCTTGAGGCCCAAACCTTGAGGCCCAACCCTTGAGGCCTAAGCCTGCGGCTCCGTCCTCAGACGATCCAGCGTTTCGCGCGCTGCCTCGCGATGCTCCGGCTTGATGTTGCCCCAGACCAGCCGCACCGCGCCGGCAAGCACCGCCGCGTCATCGGTCAGGCCGATGAGCGGCAGAAGGTCCGGCAGAAAATCGAGCGGCGAGATGAAGTAAGCCAGCGCGCCGATCAACGCGAAGCGCACATGGCTCGGCGTGCCGCGGTCGAATGCGCAGTAGTAGGCGGTCAGCAGATCCTCGGCGAACGGGATATGCGCGGCAAGCCTGGTGAACTTGCCCCAGAAGTCGCGGATCACCGTCGCTTCATCGCGCTTGAAGCGCTCTTCGTCTGTCATCGTCGCAGCACGCGCAAACCGCATCGGAACTCCCCAGCGAATGCCCGAGAAACGCCCGGGACAATTTTCCAGGCAAAAGATGGCCATTCTTCTGGGCGCCAGCAAGTCCCATCAAACTCCAGCCAGCCGGTCCATCTCGGTGGCGAGCTTGACGTCAAGCTCGGTGACCCCGCCGGCGTCGTGGGTCGACAGCGTCACATCCACGGTCTTGTAGACATTGAACCACTCCGGATGGTGATCCATCTTCTCGGCGACCAGCGCCGCCCGGGTCATGAAGCCGAAGGCCTGGTTGAAATCCTTGAACACGAACTTCTTGCTGATGGCGTCGCGGCCCGCGACCTCGCCCCAGCCCTTGAGCTTGCCGAGCGCATCGGCCCTGGCCGGTCCTGTCAGTTTCTGTGCCATGCCTTGATCCCTCGTTTTTGACCGTCTCGGCCATTGTAGCGCCAAAGCCAATAGTCAAAGCACCAGGAGCGCCTTGGTTTCAGAGCCCCCGCGGCCTCAAGCCGCTCCATTCGAACCTTGAGGCTGGTGGCGCGACCTAACATCTGGCGGGGATTGAGGAACCGGGGTTTTCCCCGACGGCCCGCTATCGGGTTTGTCGAGGGCTGACCGCCGGAGCGTGATAGAGTTGCAAGATGCAGCCCCGACTGCGCCGTCTGTTCAGAGCCGCCAACCCGCCGACCGCCATGCTCACCTCCGACACTGCGCGCGACGGATGGGGCCGGCGTTTCCGGCTGATGATGCAGCACACCGGGCTGATCGTCGTGGCGATCGCGCTGCTGTGCGGCGGTGTCGGCGCCCTGGCGTATCACTATTCGGCGCAGCCGACCGAACTGAAGATCGCGGTCGGCCCCCAGAACAGCGATGACGCCCGCATCATTCAGGCATACGCCGCGCAGTTCGCGCGCGACCGCCTCAACATCCGGCTGAACGTCGTCGCCGTTCCAGGCCCGCTGGAGGCCGCGAACGCGCTGGACAAGGGCGAAACCGATCTTGCCGTGGTGCGTCGCGACGTCGCGATGCCGAAGCACGGCCAGGCGGTCGCGATCCTGCGCAAAAACGTCGTGGCCTTCATCGTGCCGAGCGCAGCCGAGCCTGCCAAGGGCGCGAAGGGCAAGGCCGCCAAGGCAAAGTCGACGGAGACCAAACCGGTCGAGAAGCTCGAGCAACTGGTCGGCCGGCGTGTGGCCGTGATCGGCCGTTCGCCGCGCAATCTCGATCTGTTGAAGGCAATTCTCCGGCAATACAACATCGGCCCGGACAAGATCGCGATGCTCGGCACCGATGACATCGCCAAGCCGAACGCCAAGGACAAGGTCAGCGTCATCCAGCTCGATCCCACCAATGTCGGGCAGGCGATCCGCGACAGCAACGCCGACGTGATCATGTCGGTTGGCCCGGTCAGCAGCACGGTCACGGCGGATGCGATCGCAGCAGCGACGCGCGGCAAGGAGCCGCCGACCTTCCTGCCGATCAGCGCCGCCGAGGCCATCGCCGAGCGAAATCCGGTCTACGAGTCGAGCGAGATCAAGGCCGGGGCCTTCGGCGGCTCGCCGCCGCGGCCGGAAGAGAGCGTCGACACCATCGAGGTGCAGTATTTCATCGTGGCGCGGAAGATGGTGAGCGAGCAGGTCGCCGCCGACTTCACCAAGAACCTGTTCGCCTCGCGTCAGGCTGCGGCCGCGGAAGTCCCGGCGGCCGCCAAGATCGAGAAGCCCGACACCGACAAGGACGCCTCGGTGCCGGTGCATCCAGGCACCGCGGCCTATCTCGACGGCGAGCTGAAGACCTTCTTCGACCGCTACAACGATTGGATCTATCTCGGGCTGATGGTGGTGTCGTTCGTGGGCTCGGGCTTTGCCGGCCTCCTGAGCTACAACAAGGCCGACGACCGGGTGCGCCGGCTGCGCAGCCTCGAGCGGCTGCTGGAGATCGCCAAGAACGCCCGGACCGCCGAGACGCCCCAGGCGCTGGACGCGCTCCAGGACGAGATCGACGGCATTCAGGCCGGCATGATCCAGGAGGTCGAGGCCTCCACGCTCGATGACACCGCGATCACGGCGTATTCGCTGTCGATCGACCGGGCCCAGACGGCGATCTCCGACCGCCGGACGGCGCTGACCGAACAGCCGCCCCGACCGCTCGCTGCGGTGGCTTCGCTCTAGCAGGCTGCTGAAAAACGCGCATTTTCTTTTGCTCGGGCCTTTGGGCGTGATTTGGTCCGAGCGGGAGATTTTGAACTCGGGCGGCGCATGATCATGCAGCCGCTGCCAGAAGCTTGGGGATTCGAACGAGGTTGTAAGCCAGGACCGCGAAGGTAAACACGGCTTGCACTTTGGCGAGGCCGCGAACTTTGACCTGGG
>Ga0102590_1001217_pt1 | contig 41012 bp, 31 predicted proteins | sample AraplaMF_Col_mMF_FD_76859 | JGI IMG/M metagenome (GOLD analysis project Ga0102590, IMG submission 76859) | Arabidopsis root microbial communities from the University of North Carolina, USA - plate scrape MF_Col_mMF | ecosystem: Host-associated > Plants > Roots > Endosphere | place: USA... | reverse complement strand
TGCACACGGCGGTACGTTCGGGCGGCGTGACCGTGCTCGTCTCCTCGACACTCGACCGTGCGGGCGCCCAGGCGCAGGTGCTGCACGACGGCAAGAGGGCGGCGATCGTGACGTCGCATGCGGAACATCCCGGTCTGTCCCCGCGCGTGACGCTCACACAGGGGGGCGCACGCCGAATCCCATGCGCCGTGCTTATGCCTACGGACTACTCCGGTGACACCCCCCTCCCCGTCCTCCTGGATCCGTACGGGGGCCCGCACGGGCAGCGTGTCGTGGCCGCACACAACCCGCACCTCACCTCGCAGTGGTTCGCCGACCAGGGTTTCGCGGTGATCGTGGCGGACGGGCGGGGCACTCCGGGCCACTCCCCCGCCTGGGAGAAGTCGGTGCACGAAGACCTGGCGGCGGTCGTGCTCGAGGATCAGGTCGACGCGCTGCACGCCCTCGCCGGCGACTTCCCCCTCGATCTGAGCCGTGTCGCGATCCGCGGCTGGTCCTTCGGCGGCTATCTGGCGGCGCTCGCGGCCCTGCGCCGCCCCGATGTGTTCCACGCGGCGGTGGTCGGCGCACCGGTCACCGATCTGCGGCTGTACGACACCCACTACCAGGAGCGCTATCTGGGGCACCCGGCACGGCAGCCCGAGGTTTACCGCCGCAACTCCCTGATCGACGACGCGGGCCTGGTGGAAGCCGCGGAGCCGGTGCGCCCGATGATGATCATCCATGGCCTGGCGGACGACAACGTGGTGGTGGCCCACTCCCTGCGGCTGTCCTCCGCCCTGCTGGCCGCGGGCCGCCCGCACGAGGTGCTGCCGCTGTCCGGCGTGACCCACATGACCCCGCAGGAGACCGTCGCCGAGAACCTGCTGCTGCTCCAACTGGACTTCCTGCGCCGCGCACTGGGACTCGTGCCGGGCGACGGGAACTCCCGGGAGCACGGGGACCGCTGACCGGGCTCCGCGACGCAACGCCACCGGGGGCCGAAGGGACGCCGGCCCGGCGCACAGGGACCGGCCGCGGCAGAACGGGCCGGGGTGACATGTACACCCCGGCCCGTTGACGGCACCCGCACGGCCGTACGACGTTCACTGTCCTGCGTCCGTATATCGGAACGGCGTCGGCGAAGTTGCCTGCTTGTTAACGACCTTTGTACGCATTTGCCCGCCTATGCGGGCTCAGTGTGCGGCTCGTCGCCGGACGCCGCCGGTCCCTCGGGGGGCACCACCCGCTTCTCCTCCGCGAAGTGGCACGCCGAGTCGTGTGCGGCCGGTCCCGTCGTCAGCCGGAACTCCTCGGGGACCGCGAGCGGCGGTACCTCCAGCGTGCAGCGCTCCCGGGCCTTCCAGCAGCGGGTGCGGAAGCGGCAGCCGGAGGGGATGTCCGTCGGGGACGGCACGTCTCCGCTCAGGATGATCCGCTCCCGGTGCTCCCGCGCCCGGGGGTCGGGCACCGGGACGGCGGACAGCAGGGCCTGTGTGTAGGGGTGCGTCGGGTGGTCGTAGATCTCCGCGTCCCTGCCGGTCTCCACGATCCGCCCGAGGTACATCACCCCGACCCGGTCGGAGATGTGCCGCACGATCGACAGGTCGTGCGCGATGAAGACGTACGACAGCCCGAACTCGGCCTGGAGCGTCGCCAGCAGGTTGATCACCTGCGCCTGCACGGACACGTCCAGCGCGGAGACCGGCTCGTCGGCGACGATGATCTCCGGACGCAGCGCCAGCCCCCGCGCGATGCCGATGCGCTGGCGCTGGCCGCCGGAGAACTGGTGCGGGTAGCGGTTGATGTACTCGGGATTGAGCCCCACCACGTCGAGCAGTTCCCGCACCCGCCGCCGCCGGTCCCCCTTGGGCGCCGCCTCGGGATGGATCTCGTACGGCTCCCCGATGATGTCCCCCACGGTCATCCGGGGGTTGAGGGAGGTGTAAGGGTCCTGGAAGACCATCTGGATGTTGCGCCGCACGGCCTTCAGGGCCCGCCCGGACAGCCTGGTGATGTCCTCGCCCCGGTGACGGATCGAACCGGCGGTCGGCGCCTCCAGGTTGACCAGCAACCTGGCCAGCGTCGACTTCCCGCAGCCGGACTCGCCGACGATGCCCAGGGTCTCCCCCCGGGCCAGGGTGAAGTCGACCCCGTCGACCGCCTTGACGGCACCCACCTGTTTCTTGAACAGGATTCCGCGGGTGAGCGGGTAGTGCTTCAGCAGCCCGCTCACCTCGAGGATCGGCTCAGGACCGGTCACGCAGGCACTCCCTCCAGAAGTGGCAGGCGCTCACCCGCTCGCCCCCGTGGTCGCCGGCCACCTCGTAGAGCGGCGGCACATCGGTGCGGCACACGTCCTGGGCCATGGGGCAGCGGGGATTGAAGGCGCAGCCGGGCGGGATGGCCATCAGGTTCGGCGGCAGGCCCTTGATCGCGTAGAGCTGTCTGCCCTTCTGGTCGAGCCGCGGGATGGAGTCGAGCAGTCCCCGGGTGTAGGGGTGCGCCGGTGCCTTGTAGATGTCGTGCACGGGAGCCGACTCCACGATCCGGCCCGCGTACATGACGGCGATCCGGTCCGCGACGTCCGCGACGACACCGAGGTCGTGGGTGATGAGGATCAGCCCCATGCGGTACTCGCGCTGCAACTCGGCGAGCAGATCCATGACCTGGGCCTGGACGGTGACGTCCAGGGCGGTGGTGGGCTCGTCCGCGATGATCAGCGCGGGCTCGAGCGCCAGCGCCATGGCGATCATGATGCGCTGGCGCATGCCGCCGGAGAACTGGTGGGGATAGTCGCGCACGCGCTGCGCGGCGGCCGGGATCCGCACCCGGTCCATCAGCTCCACGGCCCTGGCGCGGGCGTCCTTCGCGGACATCCCCCGGTGCACGACGAACATCTCGCCGAGCTGGGCGCCCACGGTGAGCACGGGGTTGAGGGCGGACAGCGCGTCCTGGAAGATCATGGCCATCCGGGCGCCGCGGATCCTGCGCCGCTCGTCTTCCCTCAGGGTGAGCAGATCCCGCCCCTGGAAGAGGACTTCGCCGCCGGTGATCCGGCCCGGCGGCGAGTCGAGGATGCCCATGACGGCCTGTGCGGTGACGGACTTCCCGGAGCCGGACTCGCCGAGCACGGCCAGGGTCTCGCCGGCGTCCACGGCGTAGCTGACGCCGTTGACCGCTTTGGCGATCCCGTCCCTGGTCCGGAACTCCACGTGCAGATCGCGCACTTCGAGCAGCACGGCGCTCACCTCAGCTTGGGGTCGAGGGCGTCGCGCACGGCGTCGCCGAGCATGATGAACGCGAGCACGGTGACGGCGAGGGCGCCGGACGGCCACAGCAGCGCGTGGGGGGCGTTGCGGATGTAGGGCGATGCGGCGGAGATGTCGATCCCCCACGACACGCTCGGCGGTTTCAGCCCGACGCCCAGGTACGACAAGGTCGCCTCGAGCGCGATGTAGGTGCCGAGCGCGATGGTCGCCACGACGATCACGGGCGCGACCGCGTTGGGCGCGATGTGGCGCAGAAGGATGCGGGAGTTGGAGGCGCCGAGGGCTCGCGCCGCCTGGACGTAGTCGTTCTGCTTGACGGTGATGACCGACCCGCGGGCGATACGGGAGATCTGCGGCCAGCCGAGCAGCACCATGAACCCGACGACCGGCCAGACCGTGTTGCTGGTCACCACGGAGAGAAGGACCAGACCGCCGAGGACGACCGGGATGGCGAAGAAGACGTCGGTGGTCCGGGACAGGATCGCATCCCATGCGCCGCCGAAGAAACCGGCGAGCCCGCCCAGGACCGAGCCCAGCAGCGCCACGCCGAGCGTGGCGCAGACCCCGACGGTGACCGAGGCGCGGGCACCGTACACGGTGCGGGTGTAGACGTCGCACCCCTGGCCGTCGAAGCCGAACGGGTGCCCGGCCCGGGCGCCCTCCTGGGACCGGGCGAGTTCGCACTGGAGCGGGTTGCCCGAGGTGATCAGGGACGGCCGGACCGAGATGACGAGGAGAAAGAGGATCACCAGGGCGGAGACGACGAAGACCGGATTGCGGCGCAGGTCCCGCCAGGCGTCGGACCACAGACTGCGCGGCTTGGCCGCCGGGCCCGTGCCCTGAGGGCCTCCCGGTGTCTTCTCGAGGGTGGCCGCCTCACTCGTGGCGAGGTCCATCCCGCCGCCCATACCGGTCCCGGCGATGGCTCCCTCGGGCTCGTGGGACTGTTCAGGCATAGCGGATCCTCGGGTCGAGTACGGCGTACAGGAGGTCGACGAGCAGGTTGGCGATCAGGAAGACGAGCACGAGGACGGTCACGAAGCCGACCACCGTCTGTGTGTTCTGCCGGAGGATCCCCTGGTAGAGCTGGTAGCCCACCCCGTGGATGTTGAAGATCCGCTCGGTGACGATGGCGCCGCCCATGAGGGCGCCGATGTCCGTTCCGATGAAGGTGACGACGGGGATGAGCGAGTTGCGCAGCAGATGCCGGGTGATCACCCGATGACGCGGCAGCCCCTTGGCGACGGCCGTACGGACGTAGTCGGAGCGCTTGTTCTCGGCGATGGAGGTCCGGGTCAGCCGGGTGACGTAGGCGAGGGAGACGGACGCCAGCACCAGACCGGGCACGATCAGCTCGCCGAAGGCGGCCTGCGGCGAGACGGAGGGCCGGATCCAGCCCCATGTGACGCCCAGCAGCAACTGGAGCAGCAGACCGGTGACGAACGTCGGCACCGAGATCACGACGAGGGTCAGCAGCAGCACCGTCGTGTCGACGGGCCGCCCGCGGCGCAGCCCGGTGACCACCCCGAGCACGATCCCGACGACGATCTCGAAGAGGATCGCCACGACGGTGAGCCTGATGGTGACGGGGAAGGCGGTCGCCATGAGCTCGGTGACCCGCTGACCGTTGAAGGCCGTGCCGAAGTCACCGGTGAAGACGTTCCCCATGTAGGTCGCGTATTGCTGCCACACGGGCCTGTCGAGGCCGAACTCGTGGCGCAGCTGGGCCGCTGTGGCCGGGTCGCACCGACGCTCACCGCACAGGCCCGCGATGGGGTCTCCCATCACGTTCACCATCAGGAAGATCAGCAGTGTGGCGCCGACGAAGACCGGAATCATCTGCAGCAGACGCCGGACGACGTACCGTCCCATGGAGGCCTCCGGAGGTAGCGGGCAGCGGGTGGCTCAGCCGACCTTGATCTCGTTGTAGACGGGCACGCTGAACGGGTTGAGCGCCACATGGGACAGGCGCGGCGAATAGCCCGCGCTGCCGTTCTGGTACCAGAGCGGAATGGCGGCCATGTTGTCCCGTACGACCCCCTCGGCCTGCTGGAACAGCTTCACGGCCGCGGCCCGGTCGCTCTCCGCGTTCGCCCGGTCGACGAGCTTGTCGAAGTCCTTGTTCGACCACGCGCCGTCGTTGGAGGAGGCGTTGGTGTAGTAGAGCGGCTGCAGGAAGTTCTGGATCAGCGGGTAGTCCATCTGCCAGCCCGCCCGGAACGGCCCCGGCATCCTGTGCCGGCCGATCTGGTTGCGGAAGTCGGCGAAGGTGCCGACCGGGTTGCCGACGCAGGCCCTGTCGTTGCCGAGGGCGTTGTTGATGGAGTTGCACACGGCGTCCACCCACTCCTTGTGCGAGCCGCTGTCCGCGTTGTAGGTGATCCTGACCTGGCCGCCGGGCAGCCCGCCGCCCTCCCGGACCAGCTTCCTGGCCCGGACCGGGTCGTACCGGCAGGCGTCACCGCACAGACCGTCCTGGAAGCCGCCTTCCGTGCCGAGCACCGGGGAGGTCCAGTCGGTGGCCGGCGTACGGGTCTTCTGGAAGATCGTGTCCGTGATCTGGTCCCGGTTGATCGCCATGGACAGGCCCGTACGGACCTTCGCCGTCCCGGGCTTGTTCCACCGGGGGTCGTAGTACGGGAAGGCGAGGGTCTGGATGATGCCGGCCGGGGCGTTGATGTACCGGCCGTCCAGATCGGTCCTGATGAACTTCAGCTGCGGGGCGGGCACGTCGTCGACGAGGTCCAGGTTCCCGGCCAGCAGATCCGTGTAGGCGGTGTTGCTGTCGGTGTAGACCTGTAGGTCCACCCCGTTGTTCTGCGCCTTGTCCTGGCCCGGGTACCTGTTCCACTTCCTGAGCGACATCATGAAGCCCCTGGTGTAGGACTTGATCAGATACGGGCCGTTGCCGACCGGTCTCTTCACCCAGGCCGTGTGGTCGTCGAAGAACGCCCTGGGCAGCGGGGCGAAAGCCGCATAGCCCAGAGTGTCCGGGAATGTCGAGAACTTCTGGTTGAGTCTGACCGTGAAGGTTCGGGGGCCGGTCACCTTGAGCCCGGAGAGGGTGTGGGCCGTCGGGGTGCCGGTCTCCGGGTGCACCTTGGCGTATCCCTCGATGTATCCGAAGAAGTAGGCGTTCTTCTGGTTGTTCCTCAGATCGGCGCCGTAGTTCCAGGCATCGACGAAGGACCTGGCCGTGACGGGCTCCCCGTTGCTGAACGTCCAGCCGTCCTTGACCGTGACGGTGAAATTCTGCGAGTCCGAGGTCTCGATGCGCTGCGCGAGCATGTTCTCGGCCGCACCGGTCCTCGGGTTGTAGCGCATCAGCCCGCGGAAGAGCATGTCGAGGACCTTGCCGCCCTGGACCTCGTTGGTGTTGGCGGGCTCCAGCGGGTTCTGCGGATCACCCCAGGAGGCGCTGAACACCCCGGGACCACCGGCGCCGCTCCCGCCACCGCCGCAGCCGGCCGCCGGGAGGACCGCCGCGGCCGCACACGCCGCCCACAGTGCGTGCCTGGCTCCACGCATGGGGTGCCTCCTCGAAGTGGGCCGTACCTCCAGCGCCATAGCGCTGCCCGTCATCGGTCCATATCAGCATTCGGCCGACATATCACTCCCGCACGCCACCCCTGAGGACCGGACGTCATCCGGATGGCAGGCACGCCCCGATGGGCACCTGGGCGTGCCCGAACCGCCGGTGTCACCGCACGCCGGCCCGACCGGTGGTGGCCCCCCGTGCCGCCCCGGCCGGCGCGGCACATCGGTGGCGAACCGACGGCCGACCGGCAGGCGCGTCCGGGGGCCGACCGGGACCACCGCCCGACACCCCGTCCGCCGGGCCCGGTGACGCGGATCCGGAAGCATGTTTGCGCCCGGTTGACACGAGGACCACGTAACTGCTCACGATCGATAAAGATCGCGTACAGTCCGCCCGAACCCGGCCCGTAGCTGAGAAGCTGTCAGAATGGCCGACCGCGCGTTCTCCGATGCCGCCCTCGCCGGACTGTACGACGCCCTCAATCCGTGGGGCCCAAGTCATGACTTCTACCTGGGACTTGTGATGTCCGCGCGGCGTGTTCTGGACGTCGGGTGCGGGACCGGCGTGCTGCTGGCGCGGGCCCGGGAAGACGGGCACGACGGGCGGCTGTGCGGACTCGATCCCGCCGCCGCGATGCTCGTCCAGGCACGCCGACGGGTACCCGGCGTCGAATGGGTGCTCGGCGACTTCCGCTCGCATCGGTGGCACAACGCCTTCGATCTGGTGGTGATGACCGGGCACGCCTTTCAGGAGCTCGTCCCCGACGGGGAGTTGGAGAGCTGTCTCGACGGGGTGCGCGAAGCCCTCGCCCCCGACGGGCGGTTCGTCTTCGAGACCCGCAACCCGGGGGCCCGCGCCTGGGAGTCGTGGACCTCGGACCACGTCCACGAGGCGGAGTTCGGCGACAGGGGTGTCGTGAGCGTCCGGCACGACGTGGAGACGCCGGTGCGCGGAGACCGGGTCACGTACACCTCGACCTTCGACGGCACCGCGTGGGAACGCCCGCGGATCAGCCGGGGCACGCTGCGCTTCCTCGAACAGGGCACTCTGTCGCGGTTCCTGAGCGGGGCGGGGCTCACCGTGCTCGAGCAGTACGGGGACTGGGAGCGGAGTCCCCTCACTCCGACGAGCCCCGAGATCATCACCGTCGCACGGTCCGGCGGTCGGTAGCGCTCCGCCGGACTCCCCCGCGCCGCCCGGTCCGCGGCTCGGCCGGTCCGCACGTCCCCCGTCCCCGGCACCTGCGCCGGGCGGTCTGCACGATCGTTTCGCCAGGCTCCCACCAGGGGGGCGTCACAGGTATAAACCAATGGCTCCAGCCGGGCCGTCAACACGGTGTTTCCGCAGGCCACGCGGCATTCACGTGCCGTTGACGCGCGCAGACCGCCACTGATAGACACGGCTTCACCCTGCCGCCTCCACCCCCCGATCCGACCCGATCGGACCAGTCCGACGAGCTGTACCCGTGCACCACATGACACGAGGTCACGACCATGAGCACGCACAACGAGCACGCCTCTGGGCGCCGACGCCCGGGCAGATCACCCCGCACATATCGGTTCCTGGCCGCCGCCCTGACACTCTCGGCCGCCGTCGCGACATCGCTCGCCCCCGCCCCCCAACAGGCTGTGGCGAAGGACAAGACGGTCCTGACCGTGGCGGTCGCCCAGAGCGTCGACTCACTCAGCCCGTTCCTCGCGAGCCGTCTGGTCAGTACGAGCATCCACCGGCTGACGTACGAGTACCTGACCAACTACGACCCCAAGGACGCCCACGTCATCCCCGGTCTGGCCACCAAGTGGGAGTCGTCGCCGGACAAGCTGACCTGGACGTACACCATCCGGTCCAACTCCAAGTGGTCGGACGGGAAGCAGGTCACCGCCGAGGACGCGGCCTGGACGTTCAACAAGATGATGTCCGACGAGGGCGCCGCCACCGCCAACGGCAGCTTCGTCACCAACTTCGAGAAGGTGACGGCGCCCAGCGCCACCAAGCTGGTCATCGAGCTGAAGAAGCCTCAGGCCACGATGACCGCGCTCGACGTGCCGATCGTGCCCAAGCACGTCTGGGAGAGCGTCAAGGACTTCTCGAAGTTCAACAACGACAAGAGCTTTCCCATCGTCGGCGACGGGCCGTTCGTGCTCACCGACTACAAGCCCGACAGCTATGTGCGTCTGAAGCCCAACAAGAGCTTCTGGCGCGGGGCGCCGAAGTTCGACGAGCTCGTCTTCCGGTACTACAAGGACCAGGACGCGGCGGTGGCCGCCCTGCGCAAGGGCGAGGTCTCCTTCGTCGCCGGTTCGCCCTCGTTGACGCCCGCCCAGGCGGCCTCCCTCAAGGGCGACAAGAACATCCACGTCAACGAGGGTCCGGGGCGCCGCTTCTACGCCATCGCCACCAATCCGGGCGCACAGGCGAAGGACGGCAGCAAGTTCGGTGACGGCGACCCGTCCCTGCTGGACGAGCGGGTACGCCACGCGCTGTTCATGGCGGTCGACCGCAAGGCCGTCATCGACAAGGTCTTCCAGGGCCATGCCGTCGAGGGCAAGGGCTACATCCCGCCGCGCTTCTCGACGTACTTCTGGCAGCCGGCGGCCGGCCAGGAGCTCGCCTACGATCCCGCCGCGGCGGGCCGGCTCCTCGATCAGGCGGGCTACAAGAAGAACGCCGACGGCAAGCGTGTCGGCAAGAACGGCAAGCCGCTGAACTACCGCGTCCTGTGCCATGCCACCGATCCCAACGACAAGGCGGTCGGCAAGTACCTCCAGGAATGGTGGGGGAAGCTCGGCATCGGGGTCACGCTCAACTGCCTGGACAACGTGACCGATCCCTGGCTCGCGGGCACCTACGACCTCGCGTTCGACGGCTGGTCGGTCAATCCCGACCCCGACTTCGTGCTCTCCATCCACACCTGCGGTGCGCTCCCGGCCACTCCCAAGGACACCGGCGCCACCGACAACTTCATCTGCGACAAGAAGTACGACGACCTCTACGCCCGGCAGCTCGCGGAGTACGACCCGGCCAAACGGGCGGACCTCGTGAAGCAGCTGGAGTCGCGGCTGTACGACCTGGGGTACATGAACGTCATGGCCTACCCGAACGCGGTCGAGGCCTATCGCACGGACCAGATCAAGTCGATCACGACCATGCCGTCCGCGGCGGGCAACATCTACGGCCAGGACGGCTACTGGAGCTGGTGGTCAGCCGTTCCGGCGAACTCCGGTGACTCTTCGGGCGATTCCACGTCCACGGGCGTCATCATCGGAATCGTCGCGGGCGTCGTCGTCCTCGTCGGCCTCGCGGTGGTCTTTGCGATGCGCCGCCGGGCCACCGCCGAAGACCGCGAATAGTCCGGCCGGCCACCGACCGAGTGAGTGCTCATGACCGCTGAAGCGACACCCGCGCTGGTCGAGGGGCCCGCCGCAGACCCGGGAGACACCGGGTCCGCGGCGGGCCGCGGGCCACGCGCGCGTACCACCACCGCGTATCTGCGCTATGTGGCGGGCAAGCTGACGGGCGCCGCCGTCTCCCTGCTCGCCGTCCTCGTCACCAGCTTCTTCCTCTTCCGGCTGATCCCCGGCGACCCGGTGAAGTTCATGACCGGAGGGCGCCCGGTCTCGGCCCAGCAGATCGCCGCCTATCGGCGGGAGTTCGGGCTCGACCTGCCGCTGTGGCAGCAGTTCACGGACTACTGCGGCAAGGCGCTGACCGGCGACCTCGGGACCTCGTACCAGTTCCGGGCGCCCGTCCTCGACAAGATCACCGAAGCCCTGCCCAACACCCTGCTGCTCACCGGCACGGCCTTCGTCCTGTACACCGCACTCGGCATCTACCTCGGCACCCGCTCGGCCTGGCGGCACGGAAAACTGGGCGATCGTCTCAACACCGGTCTGGCCCTGACCCTCTACTCCATCCCGTCCTTCTGGCTGGGACTGCTCCTGATCATCGTGCTGTCCGTCGGGGTGGGCCCCGTCCCGGGGCTGTTCCCGACCGGCGGCATGGAATCGGGCGGCAAGGAGGGCTTCGCCTACGTCCTGGACGTGGCACACCACCTCGTCCTGCCGGTCGTCACCCTGGTGGCGGTGGAGTACGGGCAGACGCTGCTCGTCACCCGGTCGGCGCTGCTCGACGAAATGGGCAGCGACTATCTGACGACCGCGCGCGCCAAGGGCCTCAGGGACGATCTCGTACGACGCCGGCACGCCGTCCCGAACGCGCTGCTGCCGACCGTGACGCTGGTCTTCGTCAATCTGGGCCGAACCGTCGCAGGCGTCATCCTGGTGGAGACCGTCTTCTCCTGGCCGGGTCTCGGCGGGCTGTTCTACCAGGCGCTGAGCGTGCCCGATCTGCCGCTCGTGCAGGGCCTGTTCTTCGTCTTCGCGGCGGCGGTGATCGTGATGAACACCCTCGCCGACCTGCTCTATCCGCTGCTCGACCCCAGGGTGGGCCGATGACCGCCGAAACCGCCACGACCGCCGCTCCCCGCGCCCTCGCCCGGCAGCGGCGCCGCGCCGCTGCCGCCCGCTTCTGGCGGGAGTACCGCACGCATCGCGCGGGCCTGTTCGGGCTCGCCGCACTGGTGCTGTTCGCGTTGGTCGCCCTGACCGCGCCGCTGACGGTCGGCTCCGACGTGCAGAGCGTGACGGACGCCCCCGGGAAGCCGCTGGAGAGCCCCAGCCTCCAGTTCCCGCTCGGCACCGACCAGTTCGGGCGCAACCTGCTCGGTCTGGTCGTCTGGGGGTCGCGCGTCTCGCTGCTCGTCGGGCTGCTCGCGGCCGTGCTGTCGGTGGCCATCGGGGCGCTCATCGGTGTCACCGCGGGGCACTTCCGCGGCTGGTACGCCACCGTGATCATGCGGATCACGGACTGGTTCCTGGTGATGCCGACGCTGGTGCTCGCCATCGCGCTCGCCACCGTGATGTCCCGCTCGCTCGGCACGATCATCCTGGCGATCGGGGTCACGACCTGGCCCACGACCGCGCGACTGGTGCGGGCGCAGACACTGGCGGTCGAGTCACGGCCGTACATCGAGCGCGCGAAGGCGCTGGGCGGCGGCCACTGGCACATCATGTCGCGCCATGTGGTGCCGAACGTCATGCCGCTGGTACTCGCCCAGACGACGCTGATCATCTCGACCGCGATTCTCGCCGAGGCGACGCTCGCGTTCCTCGGGCTCGGTGACCCCTCGATCGTCTCCTGGGGCGGGCTGCTGCAGGACGCGAGGGAGGCGGGGGCGGTCAGCTCGGGCGACTGGTGGTACCTCGTACCGCCGGGCATCGCCATCGCGATCGTCGCCCTGGCGTTCACACTGTGCGGGCGCGCGGTCGAGTCCGTCCTCAACCCCAGGCTGGGGGTGTCCCGTTGAGTCTGCTCGATGTCAGGAACCTCGAGGTGACCTACCCGGGCGGCGCGGCCGCCGTACGGGGCGTCGACCTCTCCCTCGCCGCCGGCGAGAAGCTCGGTGTCGCGGGCGAGTCGGGTTGCGGCAAGTCCACGCTGGCGCTGGCACTGTTGCGGCTGCTGCCGCCCGGGACGCGGATCGGCGGCGAGATCCTGCTCGACGGCGAGGACGTGCTCACGATGAAGTGGGGCCGGGTGCGCGCGGTGCGCTGGGCCGGCGCCTCCATCGTGTTCCAGGGCGCGATGCACTCCCTGAACGCCGTCCATCGCATCGGCGACCAGATCGCCGAGCCCATCCTGCTGCACCGCAAGGCGACTCCGGCGGGCGCGAGAAGGAAGACCGGCGAGCTCCTGGAGCACGTGGGCCTGCCCGCAGCCCGTGCGAACGCCTACCCGCACGAGCTCTCCGGCGGTCAGCGGCAGCGCGTGATGATCGCCATGGCGCTGGCCTGCGCCCCGCGCCTGATCGTCGCCGACGAGCCGACCACCGCGCTGGACGTGATGATCCAGGCCCAGATCCTGCGTCTGATCGAGCGTCTGGTCAGCGATCAGGACCTGGGTCTGATCATGATCAGCCACGATCTCGCGGTACTCGCCGACACCTGTGACCGCCTGGCCGTGATGTACGCGGGACGGGTGGTCGAGGAGGGGCCCGCGCGGCAGGTCTACGACGACGCCCGCCACCCCTATGGCAGGGCGCTGTCGGAGGCGTTCCCGAGGATCGGCGACCCGGCGTCGCGGTTCGCGCCCCGCGGACTGCCCGGCGATCCGCCGGACCCCGCGGCCCTGTCGTCCGGATGCGCCTTCCATCCCCGCTGTCCGGTCGTGCTGGACGTCTGCGCCACTGAGGACCAGGCCCTGCGGGAGGCGGGAGAGCGGCGGCGGGCGGCCTGCGTACACGTGGCGCCGGGCAGCGCGGTGACCGAGGAGGAAGCAGACGTGAGGAGCAGCACCTCATGACGACCGCCCCACTGATCAGTGTCGAGGGCCTGCACGTCACCTTTCCCGGCCGGCACGGCATGCCGCCCGCCCGGGCGGTGGACGGCGTGGACCTGCAGATCCGGCCCGGCGAGATCGTGGCGCTGGTCGGCGAGTCGGGGTGCGGCAAGACGACGCTGGCCCGTTCCCTGCTCGGTCTGGTCCCCCCGACCGCGGGACGCGTCACGTTCGACGGAACGCCGCTCGACTACTCCTCCCGTGCCCTGAAGGCGTACCGGAAACGGGTCCAGCTGGTGCTCCAGGACCCGAGCGGTTCGCTGAACCCCCGGCACACGGTCTATGACGCGGTGGCCGAGGGTCTGCGCATCCACGGTCACGGAGGTGACGAGCGAGCCGCCGTCACCGAGGCACTGAGCCGGGCCGGGCTGCGGCCGCCCGAGCGGTTCTTCCTGCGCTATCCGCACGAGCTCTCCGGCGGCCAGCGTCAGCGGGTCGTCATCGCGGGCGCGATGGTACTCGAGCCCGAACTCATCGTGGCCGACGAGCCGGTGGCCTCGCTGGACGCCTCGGTGCGTGGCGAGATCCTCGCGCTGCTGCTGCGGCTGCGGGCCGAGCTGGGCCTGTCCGCACTGGTGGTGACCCACGACCTGGGTCTCGCCTGGAACATCGCCGACCGGGTCGCGGTCATGTACCTGGGCCGCATCGTGGAGACGGGTGACGTGGAGCAGGTGCTCACGGCCCCGCGTCACCCGTACACCCAGGCGCTGCTGTCGGTGCTGCCGGAGGCTCCGGGCGCCCCGGTGGTCCTCAGCGGCGAGCCCCCGGATCCGGCCCGCATCCCGGGCGGCTGCCGCTTCCACGCCCGCTGCCAGGTTCTGGCGGGCGGGGAGGCGGAGGCGGCGGGCGTCGCGGAGGCATGCCGCACCAGGGACCTGGAGGTGCTGGACGGCGCGGCGGGGGCCCAGGTCGCCTGCCACTGGGCACGGGCGGGCGTGACCGCGTAGACCCGCCCCGGCCACCGATTCACCGGTGGCCCGACGATGCCGTACGGGCCCCGAAACTCCGGTTCCCGGCACACCTCGGAAGAGGTGTGCCGGGAACCGGAGTCGACCAGGGGTCAGGCGGCGTGGACGACGTCCTTCTCCTCGGCGAAGTGACAGGCCGACTCGTGGGCCGCCGGCGAGTCCGCGCCCTTGAAACGCTCGGGAATCGCCAGGAGCGGAGCCTCCGAGGCACACCTGTCCTGCGCCTTCCAGCAACGGGTGCGGAAGCTGCAGCCGGACGGCGGGTTGGCCGGCGACGGCACGTCACCGGTGAGGATGATCCGCTCGCGGTCCTCACGGGCCTCCGGGTCCGGCACGGGCACCGCCGAGAGCAGCGCCTGCGTGTAGGGGTGCGTCGGGTGCTCGTAGATCTGCTCGTCCGAACCGATCTCGGCGATCTTGCCGAGGTACATCACGCCCACCCGGTCCGAGATGTGCCGGACGATCGACAGGTCGTGCGCGATGAAGATGTAGGAGAGGTTGAACTCGTCCTGCAGTCGCTCCATCAGGTTGATGACCTGAGCCTGGACGGACACGTCCAGTGCGGAGACCGGCTCGTCGCAGATGATGATCTCCGGGTTGAGCGCGAGGCCGCGGGCGATGCCGATGCGCTGGCGCTGACCGCCGGAGAACTGGTGCGGGTAGCGGTTGATGTACTCGGGGTTGAGGCCGACGACGTCCAGGAGCTCCTGGACCTTGCGCCGCCGGTCACCCTTCGGCGCCACCTCGGGGTGGATGTCAAAGGGCTCGCCGATGATGTCACCCACCGTCATACGGGGGTTGAGCGAGGTGTACGGGTCCTGGAACACCATCTGGATGTTCCGGCGCACGGCCTTCAGGGCGCGCCCGGACAGCTTGGTGATGTCCTGGCCCTTGTAGAAGATCTCGCCCGCGGTGGCCCGCTCCAGGTTCATCAGGAGCTTGGCCACCGTGGACTTGCCGCAGCCCGACTCGCCCACGATGCCGAGGGTCTCGCCCTGGTGCAGGTCGAAGGACACGCCGTCGACCGCCTTGACGGCACCGATCTGCCGCTTGAACAGGATTCCCTGGGTGAGCGGGAAGTGCTTCTTCAGGTTGCGCACCTGCAGGATCGGCTCGCCGCGCTCGACGGGGGCCTCGATCGCGTGGACCGCTTCCTCCTCGGTGCGCGCGTCGACGACGTCCACCTCGGAGACGTTCGGCGTGGCGTCCTGCGGCTCGTCGGTCTTGCTGAGCTCAGCCATGGATCGTCTCCTTCCAGAAGTGGCATGCCGAGGCGCGGCCGACCAGCTCGGTGCCGTCCTGCTCGGTGACCGGCAGCAGGTCCGGGACCTGGGTACGGCACACGTCCTGCGCCTTGGGGCAGCGCGGGTTGAAGGCGCAGCCGCTCGGGACGCGCAGCAGGTTGGGCGGCAGACCCTTGATCGCGTACAGCTCCTGGCCCTTCTGGTCCAGGCGCGGGATCGAGTCCAGCAGACCCCGCGTGTACGGGTGCGCGGGACGCTTGTACAGCTCGTGGACCGGGGCACGCTCCACGATGCGGCCCGCGTACATCACCGCGATCTTGTCGGCGACGTCGGCGACGACGCCGAGGTCGTGGGTGATGAGGATCAGGCCCATGTTGTACTCGCGCTGGAGTTCCGCGAGCAGATCCATGACCTGCGCCTGGACCGTCACGTCGAGAGCAGTGGTGGGCTCGTCGGCGATGATCAGCTCCGGCTCCAGGGCCAGAGCCATCGCGATCATGATGCGCTGACGCATACCGCCCGAGAACTGGTGGGGGTAGTCGTTCACGCGGGCGGCCGCGGCCGGGATCTTCACCCGGTCCATCAGCTCGATCGCCTTGGCCTTGGCTTCCTTCTTGGACAGGCCCTGGTGGACCCGGAACATCTCGCCGAGCTGGTACCCGACGCTCAGCACCGGGTTCAGGGAGCTGAGCGCGTCCTGGAAGATCATGGCGATCCGCTGTCCGCGGATCTTGCGGCGGTCCTCACCGGACATGGTCAGCATGTCCTGGCCGCGGAAGCGGATCTCCCCCTGGGGGATCTTCGCCGGCGGCATGTCGAGGATGCCCATGATCGCCTGGGCGGTGACGGACTTGCCGGAGCCCGACTCACCGAGCACCGCGAGCGTCTCACCGGCGTTCACGCTGTAGTTGACGCCGTTGACGGCCTTGACCACGCCCTCACGGGTGTGGAACTCGACGTGCAGGTCACGCACCTCGAGCAGTGGGGTGCCGTCCGTCCCGCCGTCACGCGGCGAGGGAACGGGAACGACTTCTTCGATGGTGGTCACGTACGCCTCCCTCAGCGCATCTTCGGGTCGAGGGCGTTGCGGACCGCCTCACCGAGCATGATGAACGCCAGCACAGTGATGATGAGCATGATCGACGGATAGAGCATGATCCACTGCGCCACGCGGATCTGGTTGCCGCCGTCCGAGATGTCGTTGCCCCACGAGACGCCGTTCAGGCCGAGGCCCAGGTACGACAGGGTCGCCTCGGCGGAGATGTAGATGCCGAGCGAGATGGTGGCGACGACGATCACCGGAGCCAGCGTGTTCGGCAGGATGTGCCGGAACATGATGCGCGGGGTGCTCGCGCCCAGGGCCTGGGCGGCGTGCACATAGTCGGCCTGCTTGGTGGTGATCACCGCACCGCGCATCACACGGGCGATCTGCGTCCAGCCGAAGAAGCTGAGCGCGCCGATGACGACCCAGGTCGTGCGGTCCTGGAAGGAGTTGAGCACGACCATGGTGCCGAGCAGGAACGGGATGCCGAAGAACACGTCGGTCAGTCGCGACAGGACCGAGTCGACGATGCCGCCGAAGTAACCGGCGATCATGCCGACCAGGCCGCCCACGACCGTCACCGCGATGGTGGTGCCGAAGCCGACGGCGATGGAGGCACGGGTGCCGTAGATGACACGGGCGAAGACGCTGCGGCCCTGCTGGTCGTAGCCCAGCCAGTCCGGCGAGCCGATGTTGCCGAGCCGGGGCTTCTGCAGGAAGTGCTTGGCCAGGTCGCCCGAGGTCGGGTCGACTCCGGTGAACCACCCCGGGAAGAAGGTGATCAGCAGGAGTATGACGATCAGCACCGACGAGACGATGAAGATCCAGCTGCGGCGCAGGTCCCGCCAGGCGTCGCCCCACAGGCTGCGGGTCTTCTCCGACTTGGGCTCGGGCAGTTGCAGCGCCGCCTGGGGACCGGACGCCACAGCGTTCTTGATGTCGGTCTTGGTCACGTCAGGCATAGCGAATCCTCGGGTCAAGGACCGCGTAGAGCAGGTCGACGAGCAGGTTGGCGAGGAGGTACACGATGACGAGGATGGTCACCAGGCCGACGAGCGTGGTGCCTTCGCGGCGCACGATCGACTGGGCGATCGTGCCACCCACACCCTGGATGTTGAACAGCCCCTCGGTGACGACGGCACCGCCCATCAGCGCACCGATGTCGGTACCCAGGTAGGTGATCACCGGGATCAGCGAGTTGCGCATGAGGTGGACACCCACCACACGGCGCTTCGGCAGACCCTTGGCGATGGCCGTGCGGATGTAGTCGGCGCGGAGGTTCTCGGCGATCGACGTACGGGTGAGCCGGGTCACATACGCCAGTGACGCGGTCGCCAGCACAATGGCCGGCATCAACAACTCATTGATGTTCGTCGAGTCATTGACGTTCGGTGGCAACCAGTTCAGGTTGAACGCGAAGACGACCTTGAGGATGTAGCCGAGGACGAACACCGGCACCGAGATCAGCAGCAGGGTGACCAGCAGGATCGCGTTGTCCGTGACGCGGCCGGCACGCAGGCCGGCCGTGATGCCCAGGGCGATGCCCAGGACGAACTCGATCACGAACGCCAGCGCACCGAGCCGCAGGGTGACGGGGAACGCGTCACCGAGCACGTCCGTGACGGGCCTGCCACTGGCGATCTGCGTGCCGAAGTCGCCGTGCAGGATCATGTTCTTCATGTAGTGCCAGTACTGGACCAGGATCGGCTGGTCCAGACCGTACTGATGCCTCAGTTGCGCAATCACCTGCGGGCTGCCGCCCTTGTCACCGAACAGCCCTCGTACGGGGTCACCGGGCAGCGCGTAGACCATGAGGAAGATCAGCAAGGTTGTCCCGATGAACACCGGGATCATCTGGAGCAGTCGTCGTGCGACGTAGCGCCCCATCGTGCCTCCATGTCAGTCACGGCGGCAGCCGTCGGGCCCTTTCCCCGCGCACCGTTGAACGATGCGCGCGGAAAGGGCCCCCCAGCCACTGCCGTCCCCCCGGGGCGCGGTGCCACCGCGCCCCGGGACAAACGGTCGATTGCGGTTACTTCTTGACCTGAACGCCGGTCAGGATCGGGTCGCCGTCCTGGGCGTACGCGACGCCGGTGACCTTGTCCGAGTAGCCCGCGTTGACCTTGTAGTACCAGAGCGGAATGCTCGGCATGTAGTCGGGCAGCTGCTTCTCGATCTCCTGGTACTTCTTCTCCGACTCGTCCAGCGAGCTCGCGCTGTCAGCAGCGGCGATCTCGTCGTCGATCTTCTTGTTGGAGAAGCCACCCTGGTTGCCGTCCGACTTGGTGCCGAACAGGTCGCGGATGAAGTTGGAGTTGAACGGGTAGTCCAGCACCCAGCCCGAGCGGTACAGCGACTTGACCTGGTGCGCGTCACGCGCGTTCAGGTCGGCCTGGAAGTCGGCCTTGGAGTCGCCGGTGCACTTGACGCCGGTGGCCTTGGTGATGGAGTTGCAGACCGCCTCCACCCACTCCTTGTGGCCGCCGTCGGCGTTGTACTGGATGGAGATGGCGTTGCCCGGGACGCCGCCGCCGGCCTTGATGAGTTCCTTGGCCTTGGCGGGGTTGTACGTGGTGACATCGCCGGCCGCGTTCGGCTGGTAACCGAGGACGCCCTTGGCGACCCAGCCGGTGGCGGGCTCACGGGTGCCCTGGAGCACGGTCTTCGTGATGGTGTCGCGGTCGATCGCCATCGACAGGCCCTGGAGGACCTTCGGGTCGATGTCCTTCCACTGCTTGGTGTAGAAGGCGACGGCGATCGTCTGGATCGCCGAGTACGCCTTGTCCACCGCGCGGTCGCCGAGGTCCGTCTTGTAGACGGGCAGGTCCTTCGGCGCGATCTGGCGCAGGACGTCGACGTTGCCGGACTTCAGGTCCTCGTACGCCGTCTCGAGGCTGGTGTAGTTCTTGAAGAGCACACCGCCGTTCTTCGCGGCGTTCGGGCCCTTGTAGTCGGCGAACTTGGCAACTTCGATCTGCTTCTTGTGCTGCCAGCTGACGAACTTGTAGGGGCCGTTGCCGATCGGGTGCTCACCCGCGGCCTTCGGGTCCTTGTAGAAGGACTCCGGCAGCGGGTCGAAGACCTCGTAGCCGAGCTTGTAGACGAAGTACGGGATCGGCTTCGACAGCGTGATCGTGAAGGTGCTGTCGTCGACGACCTTCAGGCCGGACATCTTGTCGGCCTTCGGCGAGCCCTTGGCCGGGGCGACGTCGTCGTAGCCCTGGATGTCGGAGAACCAGAAGCTGTTGGTCTGCTTGTTCGCCGGGTTGGCCGCCCAGTTCCACGCCTTGACGTAGGAGTCGGCGGTCACCGGGGTGCCGTCGTGGAACTTCCAGCCCGACTTCAGCTTGACCGTGAAGGTCTTGTTGTCCTTGGAGTCGATCGAGTCCGCGTTGACGTAGACGATCTTGCCGCTCTCGTCGTAGTCGACGAGACCCGCGAAGAGCGACTTGATGACGATGCTGCCGTTGGACTCCATCGTGTTGGCCGGCTGCAGAGGGTTCTGCGGCTCGCCCACCTCGACCGAGAACTTGCCGTTCGGGTCGATCGCGGCCTTGCTGTCGCTGCCCTTGTCTCCGCCGCCACCACCACAGGCGGTCACGCCCAGCGCCACAACCGCGGCTATCGCGACCCATTTGGCGCTCTTCGCACCGCGCATGGGTTCCTCCTCATGAGTCCAATGGTTCACCACATGGAGAGGCATATGACACGCCACCGCCATCGGCGCTGTGGATAGTCAAGTGCCCCGCGCTCGTGAGTCGGCGCCGCCAGCAGCGCATGACCCGTTGATCCGAGCTCTACGCGCCTAACTATCTGGCAGAAATCGTGGTCGAACCACATTCCTAAGGTCTCGGTTCGATCACACCTGGCGTGTACTTCTTCCAAAATCCGGACAAAGCGTTACCCGAAAGATCCATGCGAAACGGACTTGTTACACATCTACCGGTGTGAGGTGTCCGTATTCCGGACAGTGGGGACCCATAATTCGGTTGCTTTTAGAATGGGTGTCCGGGAGGGCTCCCAAGGCTGCCCTGGCCCCGGCACGCAGAGTGCACACGCCGTCCCGTTCCGCTGGACGCACCCGTGCCGAGTTCGTCACTCCGGCCGCCCACGCGGCGCCGACCGGGCGCATATCGCCAAGCAGAGTAGACGCATCCGGCGCTTCACACAGGTGCCTCACCGGAATGAAGGGTTTTCCCTATCCCTTCCCGCAAAGCGACGGCCGGGCCCCGCCCGGGACCCGGCCGTTCAGGGAACTCGTCAGCCGTGCTTGGCGCGGCTGGCGGCCCGGGCGCGGTCACGCTGGTCGAGGACGACCTTGCGGATGCGGACGGACTCCGGAGTCACCTCGACGCACTCGTCGTCGCGGCAGAACTCCAGGGACTGCTCCAGCGACAGCTTGCGCGGCGGCACGATCGACTCGGCGATGTCCGACGTGGCCGACCGGATGTTGGTGAGCTTCTTCTCCTTGGTGATGTTGACGTCCATGTCGTCGGAGCGGGAGTTCTCGCCGACGATCATGCCCTCGTACACCTCGGTGCCGGGCTCGATGAAGAGCGTGCCGCGCTCCTGGAGGTTGGTCATCGCGAAGGCGGTGACGCTGCCGGAGCGGTCGGCGACCAGCGAGCCGTTGTTACGGGTCTGGAGGGGGCCGAACCAGGGCTCGTGGCCCTCGTGGATGGAGTGGGCGATACCCGTGCCGCGCGTGCCGGTCAGGAACTCCGTACGGAAGCCGATCAGACCGCGCGAGGGCACGACGAACTCCATGCGCACCCAGCCGGAGCCGTGGTTGGACATGTTGTCCATACGGCCCTTGCGGACGCCCATGAGCTGCGTGACCGCGCCCATGTGCTCCTCGGGCACGTCGATCGTCAGACGCTCGACGGGCTCGTGGACCTTGCCGTCGACGTCCTTGGTGACGACCTGCGGCTTGCCGACGGTCAGCTCGTAGCCCTCGCGGCGCATGGTCTCCACCAGGATGGCGAGCGCCAGCTCACCACGGCCCTGCACCTCCCAGGCGTCCGGACGCTCGGTGTCCAGGACCCGCAGCGAGACGTTACCGATCAGCTCGCGGTCGAGACGGTCCTTGACCTGGCGCGCGGTGACCTTGCGGTCCTTGACCGCGGCCTTGACGTTGGCGCCCTTGCCGGTGCCGCCCCGGCCGACGAGCGGCGAGGTGTTGGTACCGATGACCATCGAGATCGCGGGCTCGTCGACCGTGATCAGCGGCAGCGCGACGGGGTTCTCCGGGTCGGCGAGGGTCTCGCCGATCATGATGTCGGGGATACCGGCGACGGCGCAGATGTCACCGGGGCCGGCCTTCTCCGCGGGCTTGCGGGTGAGGGCCTCGGTCATCATCAGCTCGCTGATGCGGACGTTGCTGACCGAACCGTCGCGCTTGATCCACGCGACGGTCTGGCCCTTGCGCAGCTCGCCCTGCTCCACGCGGAGCAGCGCGATACGGCCGAGGAAGTTGTCGGCGTCGAGGTTGGTGACGTGGGCCTGGAGCGGCGCGTCCTCCTCGTACGTCGGGGCCGGGATGTGCTCGAGGATCGTGGAGAAGAACGGCTCCAGGCTGTCGCTGTCGGCCGGGACCGTGCCGTTCTCCGGCTTGGTCAGGGACGCGATGCCGTCACGGCCGCAGGCGTAGACGATCGGGAACTCGATCTGGTCCTCGTCCGCGTCCACGTCCAGGAACAGGTCGTACGTCTCGTTGACGACCTCGTCGATACGGGCGTCGGGGCGGTCCGTCTTGTTGATGCACAGGATGACGGGCAGCCGGGCCTGGAGCGCCTTGCGCAGCACGAAGCGGGTCTGCGGCAGCGGGCCCTCGGAGGCGTCCACGAGCAGGACGACACCGTCCACCATCGACAGACCGCGCTCGACCTCGCCGCCGAAGTCGGCGTGGCCGGGGGTGTCGATGATGTTGATCGTGATCGGGTCCCCGCCGTCCTTGGGGTGGTAATTCACCGCCGTGTTCTTGGCGAGGATCGTGATGCCCTTCTCACGCTCCAGGTCGTTCGAGTCCATGACGCGGTCGTCGACCTGCTCGAGCTGGTGAGCGGCGAAGGCACCGGCCTGCTTCAGCATGCCGTCGACGATGGTCGTCTTGCCGTGGTCTACGTGGGCGACGATGGCGACGTTGCGGATGTCGTGGCGCGTGGCCATGATGTGGCGTACTCCCGGGTGTGAGGACGGCCTGCGCGATCGTTAGCGCCGGCCTGCCGGGCTGAACAGCGCCTCGGCCTTGTCCCATGGTAAAGGGAGGCCGCCGTCCGGGCTTGCCGGGTACAGGTCAGGCCCTTCGACCAGGCACGCTGCACCGGCCCGCCCCCACGGTCACGACGAGGGGCTCGCCGAAGGCTTCGCCCCCTTCTTCAGGAAGCCCATGTCCTCGTAGATCGGGGTCTGGAAGCCGAACGCACCGGCGTTGGCCAGGTTCGCGCGGGTCGCCATGAGCTGGGGGCGCTGGTAGAGGGGGATCGACCCGGCGGCGGCCCAGATGCGGGCGTCCGCCTTGCGCACCAGGTTCCGCTCGTCCGACTCGTCCAGCGTGACCATCGCCTCGTCGAAGAGCTGGTCCACCTGGTCGGTGCCCACCCGTGTGTAGTTCTGCTCGATGGTGAGCGAGCCGTCGGCCGCGGGTACCGGCTTGGCGTAGATCGGCCGGGCGTCGGTCGCGGGGAACGCGGACGCGGGCCATGAGTACAGCGCCAGGTCGTAGTCCCCGGACGCGATGTGGTCCTTGAAGTAGCTGTCGTCCGGGACCTTGGTGATCGTCACACGGATGCCGACCTTCTCCAGCATGCTCGCGATACGGTCGCCGACCGTCCGCAGGCTCTGGGAGCCCGCCCCGGACGGCAGCACGAACCGCAGCTCCAGGGCCTTGCCGTCCTTGGCGAACGTCTTGATCGCGCCGCCGGCCGGAGCGGCGGTGCCCTCGGGCGCGTACGCCCCCGGCATTCCGCCCTGCTTCTTCGGGTGGTCCCCGGGGTCCTTGCCCGGGTACCCCTTGCCGTCGTCCGCGGCGGTCCCGGCCGAACGGTCCGCGTTCTTGTTCTGGCTCGCCCCGGCGGTCTTGCCGGGCTCCGCCGAGCCGGTCGCCTTCGTGGGCTCCGCCGAGGGGGCCGCCTTCGTGGGCTCGGCCGAGGTCTGCGGCTTCTTGGCCTCGGTTCCGGCCGCCTTCTTCTCCTTGACGGGCCCGCCGGACACCCAGCCCGCCTCGCTCAGCAGCGCCTTCGCCTGCTTGGTGTCGTGGCCGCCCAGGGCTCCGCTGTTGTCGGCGTACGCGTCCTGCCCCGAGAGGGCGAGGTGGCTGCCGACCGGCACGGCGGGCAGCCCGAGCGGCTTGAGGACCAGTCCGGCCAGCTCGGTGCGGTCGATGGCGCGGGCCACGGCCCGCCTCACGCGCTCGTCGGAGAGCGGCCCCCGGGATCCGTTCAGGGCCAGCTGGGTGTAGGCGGGTTCCAGGGACTTGCGGACCACATAGCGCTGGTCGTCCGCGGCAGAGCCCTGTGCGGAGCTGCCCGCGGCCTTGATCCGGCCGGCCTCCTCCGGGTCGACGTCGGCGATGTCGACCTTCCCGGCGGCGACCGCGTCGGCCCGCTTGTCGCGCGGGACGGCCACGAGGACCATCCCGGACAGCTTGGCGGGGTTGCCCCACCACCGCGGATTGCGGCTGAGGGTGATCTCGCCCGCCTTCTGGTCGATCTTCTGAAGGGCGAACGGGCCGGCGGTGACCTTCAGCGTCCTCCTCGCCCCGTCGTTGAAGCCGCTCGGGGTACCCATGACGTCCTTCGGGTACAGCGGCGAGAACAGGGACTTCCAGTCGGCGTAGGCCTTGCTGAAGGTGACCTTGACCTCGAGGTTGTTCGCGCCCCGCTCGACCTTCTCGATCCGGTCGTAACCCGCGTTGCGGGCCGTCCAGTACGCGCTGTCCTTCCCCGAGAGGGCACGCCACTGGGCGGCGAAGTCGTCGGCACCGATCTCCCGGCCGTCGCTCCAGACGGCCTGCTGCTTGAGGCGGTAGACCACCACCTGCTTGGGCTCGGTGGACACCACCTTGGCGGACTCGAGGAAATCCGGGTTGCGCTCGGGGCGGCCGCTCGCGTCGAGGCGGAACATCGAGGGCAGCACGGCCCCGGCGACACGGGCGGTCGCGGGGCCGGCGTCCGCCTGGAAGGCGTTGAGCGTGGCGGGTACCGAGTCGACGGCCCAGCGCAGCACGCCACCGTCCGAGACGAGCGAGCGGGAGGCCGGGGCGATGTCCTGCGCGGCGACCGGCTTGCTCTTCTCCTCGTCCGAGCTGCACCCGGCTAGCACGGACACCGCGAGGGCCCCCGCGGTGAGGAATGCGGCCGAGCGCAGCACCGCGCGCAGTCCGACGACGTCGTGGGACATCACGTCCACCTCCGGGAGCCGCTCGCCCGATGAGCGGGGTTATGATCCGGTTTGGGGTATTTGGATCTGATCAGATGTTATGGACCCACTGAAGAGGACGGAGTTGAGGGCCGTGCGGCGACACGACGACGTGAGCCGGGAAGGTCACCCGACTGGCTCACACACACCCGGAAACCGGATCCGCGGGCCCGGGCCCCGCGCCTTCCCCGATAGGCCCTGCCCCTTCCGGCCCTCGACGGGCCGGCGATTCGAATTTGCACTCGTACACGGCGACACGCCGGTGCCAATCGCTGCACGTCCCTTCACACCGGCCGGTGTGACGCGCGACACTCGCAGGCGCACGCGCGTTGCCACCCTGGTCCCCAGGACCCGTGGAAGCGAGGTCACGTCATGTCCGTGCACGACGAACTGACATCCGTCCAGCGCTGCCTCGACGAGCTCTGCCGGTCGGTGGGTCGGCTGGAGCAACAGATCGGCGGTGGTGGGCTCGACATACGCCGCGTCCGCGCCGACGTCGACCATCTGCGCGAGAGCGTGGCACTGCTGCGCGAGACGGCCTCCACCGCTGCCTCGACCCGGCGGCCCGATCTCGTCACCATCCCCGACACGCCGTACGACAGCACGCTGTGGACGGACTCCGACGACGAGGGTCTCGGTGCCCGTGACCGGCACGCCCCCTGAGCCGGTGCGGAACCCCGTCCCGACGGAGTAGGCGAGCCGAGCCCCCGACAGAGGAGAAGGTGCGTTGGCCACTGACACGGAACCCCCCGGCACGGAAGACCATCCACTCGGCGGCGTGCGGACCGGGACGCGCGCCGCGATCACCGCCCCGCATCTGCGCACCGACCGCTGGTGGCTGGCACCGGCCGCCACCGCGGCCGGGCTGCTGGCCTTCATCGTGTACTCGACCTGGCGCGCCTTCGCCGATGCGGACTACTACGCGGCGCCGTACGTCTCGCCGTTCTACTCCCCGTGTCTGGCGGAGCGGTGCCGGACCATGCACGCGGGCCCGAACGCCGATCTCCTCGGCAGCTGGTGGGGCATCTCGCCGGCGATCATCATCCTGATCTTCCCGCTCGGCTTCCGGCTGACCTGCTACTACTACCGCAAGGCCTACTACCGCGGCTTCTGGCTGTCGCCCCCGGCCTGCGCGGTGGCGGAACCGCATCGCACGTACAGCGGTGAGACCCGCTTCCCGCTCGTCCTGCAGAACATCCACCGGTACTTCTTCTACGCGGCACTCCTCGTGGCGGGTGTGCTCACGTACGACACCGTGCTCGCCTTCCGCGACGAGCACTACCGCTGGGGCCACATGGGGCTCGGCACCCTGGTCTTCCTGGTGAACATCGTGCTGATCTGGGCCTACACCCTCTCCTGCCACTCCTGCCGGCACATCGTCGGTGGCAAGCTCAAGCACTTCTCCAAGCATCCGGTGCGCTACGGGGCCTGGCAGTTCGTCAGCCGGCTGAACGCCCGGCACATGCTCCTCGCATGGGCGTCCCTGGTCAGCGTGGCACTCGCCGACTTCTACGTGTACCTGGTGGCGTCCGGCGCCTTCGACGATCCGAGGTTCTTCTGATGTCCGTGGTCGACCGGCAGGAGTGGGACGTGATCGTGGTCGGCGCGGGCGGCGCCGGCCTCAGGGCCGCCATCGAGGCCCGTGAGCGGGGCGCCCGTACCGCCGTGATCTGCAAGTCGCTGTTCGGCAAGGCGCACACGGTGATGGCGGAGGGCGGCATCGCGGCGTCCATGGGCAACGCCAACCCGCACGACAACTGGCAGGTACACTTCCGCGACACCATGCGCGGCGGGAAGTTCCTCAACCAGTGGCGGATGGCCGAACTGCACGCGCGGGAGGCACCCGACCGGGTCTGGGAGCTGGAGACCTGGGGCGCCCTCTTCGACCGCACGAAGGACGGGCGCATCTCGCAGCGCAACTTCGGCGGGCACGAGTACCCGCGTCTCGCGCACGTCGGCGACCGTACGGGCCTGGAGCTGATCCGCACACTCCAGCAGAAGATCGTGGCGCTCCAGCAGGAGGACGAGAAGGAGACCGGGGACTACGAGTCCCGGCTGAAGGTCTTCCAGGAGTGCACGGTCACCAGGATCCTCAAGGACGGGGACCGGGTGTCGGGCGTCTTCGCGTACGAGCGCGAGTCGGGCCGCTTCTTCGTCCTGGAGGCGCCCGCCGTCGTCATCGCGACGGGCGGCATCGGCAAGTCCTTCAAGGTGACGTCGAACTCGTGGGAGTACACCGGGGACGGGCACGCGCTGGCGCTGCTCGCCGGGGCCCCGCTGCTGAACATGGAGTTCGTGCAGTTCCATCCCACGGGCATGGTCTGGCCGCCCTCGGTGAAGGGGATCCTCGTCACCGAGTCGGTGCGCGGCGACGGCGGAGTCCTGAGGAACTCCGAGGGCAAGCGGTTCATGTTCGACTACATCCCCGACGTCTTCAAGGAGAAGTACGCGGAGACGGAGGAGGAGGGCGACCGCTGGTACGAGGACCCGGACAACAACCGGCGTCCGCCCGAGCTGCTCCCCCGTGACGAGGTCGCGCGCGCCATCAACGCCGAGGTGAAGGCGGGCCGCGGCTCCCCGCACGGCGGAGTCTTCCTCGACGTCTCGACCCGCATGCCCGCCGAGGTCATCCGGCGCCGGCTGCCGTCCATGTACCACCAGTTCAAGGAGCTGGCCGACGTCGACATCACCGCCGAGGCGATGGAGGTCGGCCCGACCTGCCACTACGTGATGGGCGGTGTCGCCGTCGACTCGGACACGGCCGCGGCCCGCGGCGTCCCGGGCCTGTACGCCGCCGGAGAGGTGGCGGGCGGTATGCACGGCTCCAACCGGCTGGGCGGCAACTCGCTCTCCGACCTCCTGGTGTTCGGGCGGCGCGCCGGCCTGCACGCGGCCCAGTACGCGACAGGGCCGGCGGCGCGCCCCACGGTGGACGACGCCCAGGTGGACACGGCGGCGGCGGAGGCCCTGCGCCCGTTCTCGGCCGAGGGGCCGGTGCCCGGCGAGGACATCGAGGAGCGGAGCCGCCCGCCGGAGAACCCCTACACCCTCCACCAGGAACTCCAGCAGACCATGAACGACCTGGTGGGCATCATCCGCCGCGAGTCGGAGATGCAGCAGGCGTTGAAGAAGCTGGCGGAGCTGCGGGTGCGGGCGCGCAGGGCGGGCGTCGAGGGGCACCGGCAGTTCAATCCGGGCTGGCACCTCGCCCTGGACCTGCGGAACATGCTGCTGGTCAGCGAGTGCGTGGCGCGGGCCGCTCTGGAGCGCACGGAGTCGCGCGGCGGCCACACGCGTGAGGACTATCCCGCGATGGAACGCGCCTGGCGCCGCGTCAATCTGCTGTGTGCGCTCACCGATCCCACCGGCGGGCTGGCGGCGACCGACCCGGTCCGCGGCCAGATCACCCTCACCTCGGAGACCACCGAACCCATCCGCCCCGATCTGCTCGCCCTTTTCGAGAAGGAGGAGCTGGTCAAGTACCTCGCCGAAGAGGAGCTGTACGAGTGAGCAGCTACAAGGCCCGTTTCAAGGTGTGGCGCGGCGATGTGCAGGGCGGGGACCTGGAGGACTTCAAAATCGAGGTCAACGACGGCGAGGTGGTGCTGGACATCATCCACCGCCTGCAGGCCACCCAGGCGCCGGACCTCGCCGTGCGCTGGAACTGCAAGGCCGGCAAGTGCGGTTCGTGTTCGGCGGAGATCAACGGACGGCCGCGGCTGATGTGCATGACGCGGATGTCGGTGTTCGACCGGGACGAGACGATCACGGTGACGCCGCTGCGGGCCTTCCCGGTGATCCGCGACCTGGTGACGGACGTGGGATTCAACTACCGCAAGGCGCGCGAGATCCCGTCCTTCGTGCCGCCCGCCGACCTCGGTCCCGGCGAGTACCGCATGATGCAGGAGGACGTGGAACGCTCCCAGGAGTTCCGCAAGTGCATCGAGTGCTTCCTGTGCCAGGACACCTGCCACGTGGTGCGCGACCACGAGGAGAACAAGCAGGTCTTCGCGGGCCCGCGGTTCCTGATGCGGATGGCCGAACTGGACATGCACCCGCTCGACGCGGCCGACGACACGGGCCTGGACCGCAAACGCGCCGCCCAGGACGCTCATGGCCTCGGCTACTGCAACATCACCAAGTGCTGCACAGAGGTGTGCCCCGAGGGCATCCACATCACGGACAACGCCCTGATCCCGCTGAAGGAACGCGCGGTGGACCGCAAGTACGACCCGCTGGTCTGGCTGGGGTCGAAGATCAGGAGGCGGTCGTCGTAACGGTCGTCGGGGTGCGGGTCCGTGACCTCGACGACCGCGCGGGCCGTCACGGATCCGAGGGCCGCGGGTGGCGGACGCCGATGCCCGGCGGTCGGTCCTCCAGGCTCTCCAGCACCCGCCGGAGGTTGTACTCGGCGATCGCCCGCATCGGCTCCCGGTCCTCGAAGTCACCCTCCAGGAGGCGCAGCGGACCCGCCACGAGCGAAAGGTGCATGGCCGACCGGTACAGCCGCAGCCGGTCCTCGTCCAGGTCACGGGGCTTCAGACGGTCGTGGCGCGGGCCGAGGCGAAGCTCCAGGAACACATGCTCCCACTCGACGTCGAAGTACATGAGGCCTTCGATGTCGATCAGCACCGGCCGGCCTTCCCCGTCCACCAGGACGTGGTCCGGGCCGAGTTCGCCGTGGACGAGGCAGTGGCGGGCGCGCGGGCGCACGGCCTCGGCGAGCGCGTGCACCCGGTCCCTGAGCCGTTCCCGTACCGCCGCGACACGGGGCTCACGGTCTGCGGTCTCCTCGATGTGCCGCAGCGCGCGGTCCCGTACGACCGCCTCGCACGAACCGCCGTACGCGCTGCCGCCGCGGTCGACGACGGCGACCTTGCCGAAGGCGGGAGCGGTGTGACCGCGCATCGCGTCCAGCGCCCGGGCGAGCTCCGCCAGCGTGGCCGCCGCCGCATACGGGTCGTGCTCCAGCAGTTCCTCCAGGCTGCCGCCGGGCACGTCCTCGACGACCGCCGCGTCGGCCGGGAGGTGCATACGGGTGGGGTCGGCGAGCAGCAGGCGGGGCGTGCGGACGCCCACGGCCGTCAGTCGCTCGTACGACGCGGTCAACAGGTCGAGGCCCGAGGCGTGCGAAAAGGGGTCGTGGGGGTCGGCGGGCTGCTCGTCCCAGTAGTCCTCGTCCGGTGACCAGACGTAGGCGACCGCGGTGGAGCCGTCGTCGAGGGCGAGACGGTAGACGCCCTTCTTGCTTCCGCCGCGCAGCCGGCGCACCCCGGTGAGGACACGGGTGCGGCCGAGCGCCGCACGGGCGAGGGGGGCCAGGTCGTCGCGGGTGAGGGCGGTCCGGGCGGCCGTCATGCGGACGTGCCGACGACGCCGGGGTGGACCAGGACCACCGGGACGGCGCCCGGCGGCATGACGTGCGGCATCAGGCCCCCCGTGAGGTTTTCTCCGGATCATGGCACCGACCCGTCACGGAGGGCCACATCCTTTCCGGGGGTTCGTGTCTGCCACATCGGGCGCATCCCGCTCGCGGTGCCACGCCATCGGCCATACGCTCCGAACTGTGACGCCGACCCACCGTCGACGCCGGCCGTGCAGGGCCGCCGCGTACCGCGCCGTGCGGAGGGTGCCGGTCGTGTGCGCGACGGTGCTGGTGCCGGTGGTCGTGGTCGCGGTGACCGGGATCGTGCGGAACCCCACCTCGGACGCCGACCTGGTGCTCCCGCTGGTCGCCGTGGTCGCCGCCGTCGCCGTGGCGGCGTACGCGTCGATACGGCGCATACGCCGTACGGCGACCCGCACGACACCGGGCACGGGTGCGGCCGCCGTCGTGCCGCTGGACGAACTCGACCGCCGGGCACAGCGGTTGCTGGTCCTGACCGACGACTGCGTACGCACCAGCCGGGAGGAACTCGGGGCGGCCGAGGCCCTGTCGGGGAGCGAGGCGGTGCGTCTGTCCACCGAGGCGCTGGAGTTCGCCGCGGCGGAACTGGCCCAGGCCTTCCTGGTGCGGCAGCGGCTCGACGACGGGGAGGGCCGCAGGCGGGTGCTGCTGGAGGAGATCCTCGCGCGGTGCGAGGCGGCCGGGCTGAGGCTGGACGCGGCGGCCGCCGGATTCGACCAGATACGCGCGCTGGAACGCACCGCGCCCCAGGCGCTGGAGCACACCGAGACACGCTTCCGGGAGCTGACGGCACGGGTCGCGGAGGCGGACGGCACGCTCGCCGGGCTGCGCGAGGGATATGCGCTCACCGCGTATCTCCCGGTCGCGGGCCACGACGAGGAGGCGAAGGACCGGCTCGTCCTCGCCACGGCCTGCCTCAACCGGACCCGCCAGGCCCTGGACGGGGGCGGGACGGAGGACGCGGTGGCCGCCCTGCGCGCGGCCGAGGCCGCCGTCGACCAGGCGGTGCTGCTCCTCGACGGTGTCACCCGGCACGCCGCGGACCTGAGCGCCGCCGCGCGAGAGCTGCCCGCCGCTGTGACCGCCGCGGAGGCCGATCTGGCGGAGGCCCGCGCAGAACGGGACACCGGGACGGCCCGAGCCGATCTGCACGGCCGGATCTCGCACGGGGAGTCGGTGGTGGCGGCGGTGCGGGAGGAGGCGGACGGCGGGGGATCCGGCCCGAAGGGCGAGCGGGACGCCCGTGAGCAGAACGACCCGCTCGACGCACTGCGCCGGATCGAGCAGGTGGCGACCGGGCTGGACCGGGCACTGCACCGGGTGCCGGACGGGTCGCGCGCGCTTGCGCGGCTCCAGCGGGCCCTGCTCGTCGCCCGCGTCACCGTCCGTGCCGCGTCGGACCATGTGACGACCCATCGCGGTGCCGTCCACTGCGAGGCGCGGACACGGCTCGCCGAGGCGGAGCGGCGGCTGCACGCGGCCGAGAGCACCGAAACGCCCCCCGTCCCCGCGCCCGCCGACGCCCTCGCCGACGCCCGCGAGGCCGATGCGCTCGCCCGGCGGGCCCGGCAGCTCGCGGAGCGCGACGTGCGGGCGTACGGGACTCCATACGGAGAGGGCCTGTGGACGGGCGGCGCCGTGCTCGGCGGCATCCTGCTCGACGCTCCCCACCGGACCGCCGGGCGACCGGGCCACCCGGGCGACGGCGGTCCCGCGAGCTACGGCGGACCGGGCACACGGGGCCGGCGCGACGGGGGTGAACTGTTCCGGCCGGCACCACCGCAGAGCCCGCTCCCGGACGAGACGAGAGCGCCCTAGCTGTTCTGTCCAAGGAGGTTGTGGACAGGTGAGGCAGGTCTCGGCTGGGGAATCTTGAACGGGCTCGACGGCCCCAAGCATGGGCACGTGGCTCGATGCCGAGGGCAGGGAGCATCACAAGGCCGATCTGGTGGAGTTGACCGTCCACCCGGACGAGCGACACCTCGCTGCAGAGGTTGCGGTGCGCCATGCGTTCGGCGGACGCCGCGGCCGAACTCGGCGGGTGCCGGTGCCCCGTACCGCAACGATGGTGCGAGGTGACGAGCCCTCCCACAACCGGACCGGTACCGCGCGCCGCGACGGACCCGCTCAGAACAGGCTCAGCAACGCCTCCGCGGGGTCCGTGAGTCCGTTCTCGCCGTCAGGCAGCGGGAGTTCGAACCACACGGTCTTCCCGCGCGGCGTGCGGCGGGATCCCCAGGCCGCGGAGAGCAGCCCGACCAGCTGGAGTCCGCGGCCGCCCTCGTCCGTGTCCCGGGCGCGGCGGCGGCGCGGCTGGACCAGTCCCGAGTCCCACACCTCGCACACCAGCGTCCGGTCGAGCAGCAACCGCAGCCTGATCTCCCCCTCGCCGTACCGCAGCGCATTGGTGACCAGCTCGCTGACGAGCAGCTCCGTCGTGTCCACCAGCGGCTCCATGTCCCAGGCGAGCAGCTGGCCGCGCGCGTACTCGCGGGCCCGCCCCACACTGCGCGGCTCACGCGGCAGCGTCCAGTCGCCGACCGACTCGGCCGGCAGCCCCTGGACACGGGCCATCAGCAACGCGATGTCGTCCTCGCCGTGGTGGGTGTCGAGGGTGTTCAGGACGTGGTCGCAGACGTCCTCGAGCGGCTGCGAGGGGTCGGTGAGTGCTCCCACGAACGCCTGCAGGCCCTCGTCCAGCGGATGGTCGCGGGATTCGACCAGGCCGTCCGTGTAGAGCGCGAGCAGGGCCCCCTCCGGCAGTTCGACCTCCACCTCCTCGAACGGCTCGCCTCCCACACCCAGCGGCATGCCGGGCGGCACGTCCAGCATCAGCGCCGCCTCGCCGGGTTCGACGAGCACCGGAGGCAGGTGACCCGCGTTGGCGAAGGTGCAGCGGCGGGTGACGGAGTCGTAGACCGCGTAGACGCAGGTCGCCAGGTACACCTCGGAAAGGTCCGCCTCGCGGGGCCGGCGGGCGGCGCGGGTGGCCTGCTGGACACCGCCGGGTGCGCCGAGGCCGCGTGCGATCTCGTCCAGCTGGGCGAGGACCTCCGCGGGTTCGAGGTCGAGCTGCGCCAAGGTCCTTACGGCCGTGCGGAGTTCGCCCATGGCGACGGCGGCGCGCAGCCCCCGGCCCATGACGTCGCCCACGACCAGCGCCGTGCGGTGGCCGGGCAGTTCGATGACGTCGAACCAGTCGCCGCCCACCTCGCTGGGGCGCCCGGTCGCCGCGTTGCCCGGCAGATAGCGGCAGGCGATGTCGAGGCCGGAGGCCTCCGGGTCGCCCGGCGGCAGCAGGGACCGCTGGAGTATCAACGCCCTTTCGTGCTCGCGCCGGTAGAGCCGGGCGTTGTCGATGCAGACGGCCGCGCGCGCCGCAAGTTCCACCGCGAGCGCCCGGTCGCGTTCCCCGAACGGCTCGCTCCCCTTCGTACGGGAGAACTGGGCGAGGCCCACCACCGTGTCGTGCGCGACCATCGGGACCGCGAGCGTGGACTGGATCAGACCGCCGTCCTCGGCGGGCACGTGCCGGGGGCGCGCGGTGCGCAGGGCGTCCGCGCACGGCGAGTTGAAGGCGTAGTGGAACACGGCCCCGACGGACACGGGCGCGGTCCCGCCGCCGAAGGGGGCGTCCGAGACCGCGCTGGCGAACGCCACGCGCCGCAACTCGGCGCTGCCGTCGGCCAGTCCGGCGGGGGTCTCGTCGCCGACCAGGAGGCCCTGGTACAGGTCGACGGTGGCGAGGTCGCAGAAGCCGGGGACGACCACGTCGAGGAGTTCCCGCGCGGTGGTCTCCAGGTCGAGGGAGTTCCCTATGCGCGCGCCGGCCTCGTTCAGCAGGGCGAGGTTGCGGCGGGCGGCCGCGGCCTCACGCGCGGCGGCACGGCGGGCGGTGATGTCGGTCCCGAGCCAGGCCACACCGATGGGGCGGCCGCTGCCGCTGTGCACGCGGTAGAGGTTGACGGACCAGTGCTTGCGCTCCTCGGAGCCCGGGACGAAGCCGGTGACGTGCATGTCCGTGATCGAGTCGCCGGTCTCCAGGACCCTTCGCAGGGTCGCGGCGACGCGCTCGGCCTCGGGGGACTGCAGATAGTCGTGGACGGAACGGCCACGGTGGTCGTCCGGAGTGCCGCCGAAGGTGGACGCGAACCGCTGGTTGGCTCGCCGTACCCGCAGGTCGGGGTCGATCAGCAGGAATCCGAAAGGAGATTGACCGAAAATCGACTGCGAGGCGGCAAGGTCGGTCTCGATGCTGCGCAGCGTGCGGACGTCGACGATGATGCACACGGCGGCTCGTTCGCCGTGCTCCGTTGTGGTGGGCATCACATAGACCTCGGCCAGGCCCTCGGTCCCTCGCCCGCCGGGCGTGCGGAACGGGATGACACCGGTCCACTCGCGGCCGTCGAGGATCTCGGCCATCTTGCGCTGCCCGCGCTCGCGCAGCTGAGGCGTGATGAACGCCTCGATGGGGTCCAGGCCGACGGCCCGCTCGGCAGGGATGCCGAAGATGTTCTCCGCCCGCAGGCTCCACTGCTCCACATGCCCGTCGGGGCCGATGGAGAACGAGGCGACCTTGATGTAGTCGTAGATGGAGCCGGGCGGGCTGCTCTGCCACATCGCACCGCCCGCGGCGTCACGCGCCTCGGCGGCCGCGGCCGCATCGACCGCGGCCCCGTCCGTCGCGCCGCCCGACGGGTCCTCGGACTCCGTGGCCTTCGCTGGTATCTCGCTCACGCGAACCGTCCCCTCCAGCTCACCGCGTCCGGCACCGGTCACCGGGGGCGGCTGCCCGCAGTATCCAGCACTACGGTGCCGCACAACACGGTGTTCACGATCACAGGCCGGTCCCGATGCTTTTTGGACCGGCCGGGTCATACTCCCAGTCTTCTAACCAGGTGACGCCCCCTCGAACCACAGAGATCCCTCACCGTCGGTGGCGCGATCCTGTCGGTCCGTCCGCACACCGGGCCATCGCGCCCGCACCGGGGCACCGCCGGAAGGAGCCGCGGTCAACCGGGAACGGCGAGCTCGAACCAGACCGTCTTGCCGGAATTCGCCGGCCGGGTGCCCCAGCGACGCGAGGAGTGCGCGACCAACTGCAGCCCGCGGCCGTCCTCGTCGTCGTGGGCGGCGTCACGCTGCCGGGGCGGATCGGGGAGCGGGTCGGAGACCTCGACGAGCAGACCGGGGGCCGAACCGTCGCTGCGGACCATGCGCACACCGATGGGACCCGCGGCATGCCGCAGGGAGTTGGTCACCAGCTCGCTGACCAGCAGCGCGGCGACGTCCCCGAGCTCGTCGAGCCCCCACGTGCGCAGCTGGCCCCGGACTACGGCGCGGGCCGTCCGTACCGCACCGGGGTCAGCGGGGAACGTCCACTCGGCGCTGTCGCCTCGAGGGTCGAGCACGCCGATCACTTCCCAGGCCCAAAAGCCCACCCATGTCCGGTTTCGTGGTGTTAATGGGCACATACCCGATATGACTGGCGCCTTACCGCGCACCAGGGTGCACTGTGGCACGAACGGCGTATGGGGCGCCGACCCCCGGAGCACCACACGTCTCAGCCGCCCCGGTCCCCACCGGGACGACCGGCGGGCGTACCGGGATCCCGGTCGCGGCTTTCCCGCACGTCGGACGCATGAAATCGGGCCTGCACACCGTCCGGGCCCGTGCACAACAACGGCACGGGCTTTACGGATTCCATACATGCGCGCGGACCACCGCACCAGGATCGGGCAACCGCACGGGGCTCGGAAACCCGGACGGGGTCAGCGGCGCTTCCAGACGGCGAGCACGGCGTCGACGGCCGCCACGTCCTGATCGAGCCAGTCCACGTCCCAGACCTCTTCGGGGGTCAGCCAGCGCAGTTCGTCGTGGTCCTCGAGCGGCTCGGGGGCACCGTCGAGGAGCCGTGCGACCCAGATCCGCAGCACATGTCCCGGCTTCAGCGGCCACTCCCCCTGCACCCGCTCGACCGGCTCGGCCGTCACACCCAGTTCCTCGCGCAGCTCACGCACCAGGGCCTGCTCGGGGCTCTCGCCAGGTTCGACCTTGCCGCCGGGGAGTTCCCAGCGTCCGGCGAGCTCCACCGGAGCGCTGCGGCGGGCGGCCAGGAGGCGGCCGCCGTCCACCAGGGCGGCTCCGACCACCACGATCGGTTGCGTCATGCGCCGGAGCCTACGGGAGCGGACGGCGCACCGGGCGCTCGGGCCGGACCCCTCTCACTTGGCCGCGTTAGGCCCGACGCGCTCGACCCAGTAGAGCTGTTTGTGACCGCGGTCCTCGAAGCCGTCCACGATCTTCTGGGCTTCGGCACGGGTCGCGTACCTGCCCACGCGGTAGCGGTTGCCGTTGTCGTCCTGCCGTATGACGAGCCAGGGAAGAGCGACCGTGCTGTCGTTCATGCCGCCCCTCCACTTCCCGTTCTCGGCTCTCGCCGGGCCCCGACCACCAAGGAAACCGCACTGCGCATATGCCCGAGCCTACGCCTAACCTTTACTCAGCGAATACGCCTTTTCACAAAGAGGTACGCAACCGGCCACACCCAAGGGGGCGTGCGCCGTCGAATGCGCCGCCCAATACGCCCTCGGTGCGCGCATGACGGGTCCCGGTCGCTGCCCGAAGAACGGCCGGATAACAACCGCCGCGAAGGCCGGGCGTGTTGGAGGGGAGAGGCGAGCCGATCGGATGCCGCCGGGCGGGGCCCGATGAGCCGGCCCTTACTTCACGGGCAGGTGGTAGGCCACCCGGTAACGGTCCGCCGGCACGACCACGTCCGCCGTCTCCACCGGTCGGCCCGAGGCGTAGTACGTCCGCTGGACGACGAGCACCACATGACCGGGGACTCCGCCGAGCGCCAGCAGCTCCTCGGCGAGCCCGGGGCGGGCGCCGACCTCCTCGGTGACGTTGTCCACGATCACGTCGATGGCCGCCATGCGCTCGACGACGCCCATACCGCCGAGCGGCCCCTCCTCGGGGAGCATCACGGGGGTGCGGCCGGTGACGGCGAGGGGCTCCCACGACGTGGAGAGCATCATCACCTCACCCGCGTCCCGGTACACGTACTTCGTGCACATCACGCGGTCGCCCGGCTGGACGGCGAGCCGCTCGGCGATGGCGCCACTCGCCTCCGTCCGTTCACTGCGGGACTCCCAGGTGCCGCGCGCGGAGAGCTCCGCCTGCTCCTGACGGAACGGTGTGGCACCGCTCTCCGGCCGGAACCCGGAACGGGCCACCCGGCGGGGCACCGGCCGCTCCCGCACATAGGTGCCCGACCCGGAGCGGCCCTCGACCAGCCCCTCGGCCATCAGCACCTTGCGCGCCTCCAGGGCGACCGTGTCCGAGACGCCGTACTCCTCGCGGATACGGGCCTGGGAGGGAAGACGGGTGTGCGGTGGCAGCAGACCGTCGACGATCTTCTGACGGAGATCACCCGCGACACGCAGATACGCCGGCTGCTCACCGAAAGTCACTGGCCGCTCCCATCAGTTTGTACAGACAGCAACAGCGTGGCAACCGTGGGTTGTGCTGTGCAAGCACAGGCCAAAGAATCACTCGATGTGATTACTTGGGCGCGCCGACGCCCTACGCAGGCACTTTCTCCCCTCTTTCACCGTCGTCACACCTTCTTTCCACCGTCCGAACCGGCGTCACCGCCCTCGGCGCCGTCGTCGGGGCGCAACGGCGGAGTCGCGGCAAGGCCCAGAGCCTTGCGGGCGGTGACTGCCGCGCCGTCTTCCAGAAGTGCGCTGTCCCCGGTCGTAATGGACGAAGAACGTGTCGGAATCGGTCGCCGGAGGCTCGGATGTCGCGGCCGGGCGTGACGTGGTAGACGTCGAAGTCGGCCGGTACGGCAACGGTGTCCATCGCGTACGAGCCCTCCAGCGCACGGCATCTGTCGCCGGCCGTCTCGTCGACCCCGGTGTCGTCCGGGGAACAGCCCTCCGGCAGCCGGAAGTTCGCGAGGATCCCGGCCTGGTGCCCCCCGTCGCAGGGCACCCTGCCCCAGTCGTGGGTGCCAGTGTCGAGCGAGCCGTTCGGCGCTGCGGTGACCCGGGCGGCGGAGGTACGGACAGAGGTACCGTGCTCCTCGACGGAGCGCGCAGAACAGATGTACGGGCGCGTGCTGAGTGCGGTGGGGCTGGGGGCGGCATGCGGGTCACCAGGGCGACGGTCGAGGCGGTCGCCGGGCTGACCACCCGGTGGTTCCGGGCGGTCGAGGACGGCACCGTCCTGTCGGCCGTCGGTGTCTGGCCCCTGCTCGCCTTCCTGGCGGACGGCGCCGATGGCGCGGCCCGGGCCGAACTGGCCGAGGCGGTCGGGCTCCCCGCGGACCGGGCGGCGCCCGCGGCCCGGGAGCTGCTCGAAGCCCTGCGCGCCCTGCGAGGGTTCGACGCGGCACTCGGGCTGTGGACCGACCGCACCCTGGAACTGCGCGCCGAGTGGGAGTCGGGACTGCCCGCGGACACGCACGGGGTGCTCACGGGCGACGAGAGCACCGACCGGGGTGCGCTGGACGCCTGGGCGCAGAAGCGGACCGGAGGCCTGCTCGACCGTATGCCGATCGCGTTGACGGAGGACACCGAACTCGTCCTGGCGAGCGCGCTCGCCCTGCGGACCGAGTGGTTGCGCCCCTTCGAGGAGTGGCCCGTCACGCCGGAGCAGGGGCCGTGGCGGGACCGGACGCTGCTGGGACTGAGACGCGAGAGCTCCCTGCTGGACCGGGTCGCCGTGGCGGACACGCCCGAGGGGTCCGTCACCGAGCTGAGGGTGCTGGGCACCAACGGCATCGACGTCCATCTCCTGCTCGGCGAGGAGCGGATGACGCCCGCCGCGGTGCTGAGGACCGGAGTGGACGTCCTCCTCGGACGGCATCCGTCCGTGAACGGCACCCGGATGCCGTTCGGGGACGTGGGGCCGGGTCTGCGCGTACGGCGGGTGCGCCGTGTGACTCCACAACCGCCGACGCTCGAAGTGACCACCGTGGCCTACGGCATGACCGCACATCACGATCTGCTCGCCCGGCACCGGCTGTTCGGCCTGACCGCGGCGCGGGACTCCACCCGCGGGCACTTCCCCGGCATCAGCGGCTCCCCCCTGGCGATCGGTTCCGCCCGGCAGTCGGCGACGGCGCGGTTCGGCGCGCTGGGCTTCCGCGCCGCCGCGGTCACCGCGTTCGCCGCCATGCCCGGGGGGATACCGGAGCGACGGTATGTGACGACCACCGTCGAGGCGGACTTCGACCGCCCCTTCGGCTTCCTCGCCGTGCACCGCACCTCCCGCCTCGTCCTGGCGGCGGGCTGGGTCACCGAACCCGTGCCCCACCCCGGGTACGAGGACGAGGAGGAGTACGCACACATCGGGGACGCCACACACACATAGCGCGATGTCCTGGTCAGGGGCATCTACGCTGCTCATATGACACCCTTGCCGGACTGTTACTGCCCGGTGGACGGAACACGCGTCGCCGCCGAATCCCTGGCCTGGTGCTGCCCCGTCTGCCGGGGCCCGCTGGACCTGGACTTCGCGCCGACCCCCGCCCCGCTCAAGTCCCTCGGCGGGCGGGTGAACTCGCTGTGGCGGTACGCGGAGGTGCTGCCGCTGCCCGCACCGTCGATCAGTCTCGGCGAGGGCCGTACGCCGCTCGTGGAACTGGAGGACGGCGTCTCGGCCAAGCTCGACTACCTGATGCCGACGCTGTCCTTCAAGGACCGGGGCGCTGTGCTGCTGGCCGAGCTGGCCCTGCGGCTGGGGCCGCGGGAGGTGGTCGCCGACAGCAGTGGAAACGCGGGCACGGCGATCGCCGCGTACTGTGCCCGGGCCGGACTGCCCTGCACGGTGTACGTCCCCGCGGGCACGTCCGCCAAGAAGCTGGAGCAGATCGGGGCGCACGGGGCACGGGTGCACGTGGTGGACGGCGACCGCGAGGCGGCGGCGCAAGCGGCACGCGAACGGGCCGACGAGCCGGAGGTGTTCTACGCCTCGCACGTCTTCAACCCGTTCTTCCTGCACGGCACGAAGACCTATGTCCATGAACTGTGGGAGGACCTGGGCGGGCGGCTCCCCGAGGTGCTCGTGCTGCCCGTCGGCAACGGCACGCTGCTGCTGGGCGCCGCCCTCGCCGTCGCCGAGCTGTACACGTCCGGCCTGATCGAGCGGCGGCCCGCACTGTACGCGGTGCAGGCGGAGGCGGTCGCCCCACTGGCCCACGCATGGCAGGAGGGCGCCGACGACCTGGTGGACGCCACGGCCACGGCCCCCACGTTCGCGGAGGGCATCGCGATCCCCCGGCCGCCCCGGGCCCGGCAGATCCTGCGCGCGGTCCGCGACTCGGGCGGCAGGTTCCTCACGGTGACGGAGCATCAGATCCGCGAGGCCCAAAGGGATCTGGCGTCCCGTGGGCTCTACGTCGAATCGACCGGGGTGGTGTCCTGGGCGGCGGTGCGGGAGGAGGAACTCGGGGCGCGCGGCGCGGTGGTCCCGCTGTGCGGAGCGGGTCTGAAGACGGGACTGGCGGGCACCGGTCCGTCCGGCGGCTGAGCCCGATGCGCACTGCGGGCCCGCGCTCCGGCATCCGCGCCACGGCCGAGCGGCGGTGCGACGCGCCCGGCGGTCACACCGGCTCGCCCGCCAGCCTGCGCTGCTCCTCCTCGACGATACGGCGGGCCAGAGCCGCGTCCGAGACGTCCACCGCGTCGGGGGTGGCCTCCGCGACATCGCTGCGCCGGGCGTAGGCGTCGAACAGG
>Ga0102590_1001216_pt1 | contig 41045 bp, 37 predicted proteins | sample AraplaMF_Col_mMF_FD_76859 | JGI IMG/M metagenome (GOLD analysis project Ga0102590, IMG submission 76859) | Arabidopsis root microbial communities from the University of North Carolina, USA - plate scrape MF_Col_mMF | ecosystem: Host-associated > Plants > Roots > Endosphere | place: USA... | reverse complement strand
CCCTGGGCCAGGGCCCGCACCACCAGGTCCCGATCGCTGACCAGGCCGCGCAGGTGATCCTTCTCCGTGACCAGGACTGCGCCGATGTTCTGATCTCGCATCAACCGGGCCACATTGGCCACCGAAGTCTGCGGCTCCACCGTCACCGGTGCGGTGGTCATGATGTCGCGCACATGCTGAGTCATGATCGTTTCCTCCTGGTCCGGGCGGTGCCCCTCACCGCCTTCGGCCGCCGGGTACCCACCGAACGAGACTGTCCACAGAAGGGCCCGACAGCTCTGCCGCCGGAATCGTGCGCACCGCAGCCGATGGCTGGATTGACGCTGCAGAGGACTTCGACTTCCCACGAAAGATCGGTCGCGGCGACCGCGGCGAGGGCGGGCGCTGGTGCCGGGCCGGCGGCAACCCGCGACAGCGTTCCGCTCTCGCCTCCCGACACACGCAGGGCGGCGCGAAGGTCACGCCGCCCTGCCCGATGTGGTCGTCCATGGCGTCCGCGTCTGCGGGCACCTGGGCTTGATACGCCCCCAGACGTAGAGGTTCAGCGGCCGAGCGCCTCCTCCAGCTGCTGCTTGGTCATCGAGGACCGGCCGTGAACGTTGCGCTTCTTCGCCTCTTCGTACAACTGATCCCTGGTAGGGCCTTCCTCGCCGCTGTGAGACCGCTGTCCGCCACGCTGGGAAGCAGACTTGGGGTCACGTGCAGAAGCCCTGCTGGCGGTCTTCGACTCGCCCGCCCTCGCTCGTTCCTTGTTCACCGTCCGCGCAGCGATTTCCTTCGCCCGCTTCGACGACTCTTGAGCGTGACCGTCCTTCTCCTTGGGCTGCCGCGCCCTGGGTGCTGCGCTGGACTGGGGTGTGGCGCCGCCTTTCCGGCTGCGTCGCTGCTCAGGCTGCTGTGGATCGGGCATCCGAGACACCCATCTTGTTTCGGAGTTCGTGCACGGCGGCGAGGTCCCCGAAGCAGCGACACCACTCGTCCGGCTCCCGCATGACATGCCGGCCACGGTTTCGGGAACCGCTCACACCATGAACCATGAAGAGGCACCCGTCCTGGACTACCTCACCTCCGGGGTCGCGGCCGGCATGTTCTTGCCGGACGCAGCCGACTCACGCCTGCACACCATTCGGGTAGTCAAGGAAGCCTGACGCGCCCGACCTGCGCCTACAGCAACTCCCTTCGACGCCCGCCGGCCTGGACCCGGGTCGGGCGCCCTTCACTTGCGTCGCTGTCGGCGCGGGCGACCCAGTGGAGTGTCGAGAAGGACGTATTCCTCCTTTGCGCCCAGCCTGACGGCTCCACCGACCGCGCCCATGAACAGCCCCCTCCTCCTGTCGCCTTCGTGCCTCCCTGGGCAGGCACTGGGGGCCTCGACCGGTGCCTTGCTTCCGGATTACCGACCTCTGCGTGGTCCCGGGTGTCATCCCGGCGACGAGTGGTACCCGCCCGCCATGCGAAAGACGCCTGGTCCGCACCCGGCCAACAAGCACGCTCCGAGCGCCACCGATGAGGTGCTCAAGGAGTTTGAGGAACAAAGCCGGGAAGGCGACACCGACACGCGCACACCCTCGCGGGGTGGCACGGGGGATCCCATCACACCCAGCCCGCGGGCCAACAAGAAGACCGCGCAGGGCCGTCCGTCCGCGCACAGGAAATGAGGCACGATCCCGTTCCGGCCACGACCGGAAGTCTTGGGACGGACGGGACTCCAGTGTCGTCCCACGTTCAAGCGAAGGGCAGTCCCGGTGCGGGCTGCCGCTGACAAGGAGGAACGTATGAGCACGGTCAGGGAAACGGTCGACGTCGAGGTTCCCCTTCACACCGCCTACAACCAGTGGACCCAGATCGAGGAATTCCCGAACTTCATGGAGGGCGTCGAGGAAGTCAGCCAGCTCGACGACCGGCACAACCACTGGGTCACCAAGATCGGTGGCGTGCAACGCGAGTTCGACACCGAGATCGTCGACCAACTGCCCGACGACAGGATCACCTGGCGGGTTGTCGACGGCGACACCCGGCAGCGAGGTTCCGTCCGGTTCCAGCGCTTGGACGACGCACACACTCGGGTCGAAGTCACGATGGACGTCGAACCCACCGGCCTGGCCGAGAAGGGCGCGCACATGCTGGGCATCATCAACCGGCAGGTCAAGGGAGACCTGGGCCGATTCAAGGAGTACATCGAGCACCAAGATGGCGCAAGCGGTGCCTGGCGCGGCCGTATCCGGCCCGAGGACACCGGCTCTGTGTGACGCCCGCTGGGTCCCGGTTGCCCAGCCGGAGGAGTCTGACGGTCCAGCTTCCGGCCCCGCAAGAAGGCGTCGTGTCAACCGTCAAGGCCACCCCTCGCGCTGTCGGGTGCTGCCCGACACTCCCAGAGTCACTCCCCGTAACTCACGTTCGGAGCCAAGGTGAAAGCACTCGTCATCATCTGCACACTCAAGAGGTCCCCTGAGCCCTCCAATACTCAGGCATTGGCCGAGGTGGTGGCCTGGCGGCTGTCGGAGCATGACGTGGAGCACGAGTTCGTGCGCGCCGTTGACCTCAACTCAACTTAGCCCCCGGTGTGGTCACCGACGTCGGGAGCGGTGACGCGTGGCCCACGATCCACGACAAGCTCCTGCAATCGGAGATTCTGATCAACGCCACCCCCACGTGGTTGGGGAGGCCGTCTTCGGTTGCGCAACGGGTGCTCGAGCGGATGGACGCGATGATGTCCGAGACGGACGATGCCGAACGGCCGGTTGCCTACAACCGCGTGGCCGGCGTGGTTGTCACCGGAAACGAGGACGGAGCCCGTCACATCATCAGCGAGATCTCCGGCGCTCTTGCGGACATCGGCTATACCGTCCCGGGTCAAGCCTGGACATACTGGCACCTCGGCCCGGGGCCAGGGCCCGACTACCTGGAGGAGCAGCGAGGACACGCCTGGGCGCACAGCACCGGCCGCACCATGGCCGACAATCTGTTCGGCGTCGCCCGAGCCTTGTCCGCGCTGCCATTGAAGACATCAGGCTGACCGGAGCCGGAGGGAGTTCGGTCTCCGCTCGGCTCCCGGCTGCACGCCGCGCAGGTTCTTCTTGCTGATCGGTCAGGGCAGTACCGAGGACTCGCCGGAGGATGTGGAAGGCGGAAGACCGACAAGAGTCACAAGGTCTTCGGGCCGGTAGGACACGGGGCCGTGCCACTCCAGCAATAGAATCGTGGCATCGTCGTTCAACTTCCCCCGATGGTGGTCGAGATGGTGGCGAATCAACCGGCGCAGGGTCTCGGGAACGGGGAGATCGTCGGTGTTGTGGCGGATGAGGAAATCAGTCAAGCCCTCAAGACCGAATTCTCGGCGGCACGCGTTGCGAGCTTCGGTGACGCCGTCGGTGTAGAACAACAGGCGGTCGCCCGGTTCCAGTTGCTCCCGGCAGACGGTCGCGGACAGGCCAAGCCCCGTACCCAACGGAGGTGAGGGCTGGCACGACAGGTGAACGATCGTGCGGCGACCGCGAACGACGACCGGCGGGTAGTGACCGCAGCTGATCCAGGTGCACACACCGGTCGCTGTGTCCAGATACGCCAGGATGCCGGTGGCGTAGCGGCTCCCGTGGAACTGCTCTGTCAGCGCTTCCTCGATGGCCTCCGCGATCCTGAGAAGATCCGCGTCGCGGCGCCGATGGCTGCGGCAGGTCGCCACCGCCAGGTTCGCTGTGAGGCCGGCGGCCGTGTCGTGGCCCATCGCATCGAAAAGAGCCACATGGAGTAGGTCGCCGGAAAGCGCGTAATCGAAGGCGTCTCCGCTCACCTCGTAAGCCGGTTCCATCACCGCGCTGAGCAAGATCCGGTCGGTGGCGAAGGTCCTTGGAGGCATCAGGCGCCATTCCATTTCGGCAACCGCCTTCATGCGCCTGCGACGGACCAGCCGAGCGTAGGAGTCGCTCGTGCCGCGCTTGCTGACCAGCAGCAAGGCAATGAGCCCTGCCAGCTGGCCCAGGTCCTCGTCCGGCTCCTGTCCAGCGGGCAGGTGGACTCGAAGCACACCCAGGCGCTCCGTCCCGTCCAACAACGGAATCCACCATTGCCCGGTCGAAGAGGCAGACGCCGGGAAGACCTCCCCCAACTGGAAGGCCCGACCCGCCACCGTCCCCTCCACAGCCAGGTCTGTAGGCGCGTCGCCAACCTGCTCACCGGCAAGCAGATGCAGCCGCTCCTGCTGTAGATCGGCGAGGTAGATCAGTACGTCGGCCCATCCCGCCCGCGCCGCCCGCCTTGCCACCGCTGTGGGAACCTGGTCCAAGGTCATCAGATGACTGGCCGCGATCAAGTCTCCCAGTACCCGCTCACGCACACGGGCCATGTCACTCATCCGAAACACCTTCCCACGGGCCGAGGTGACGTGATCGACTCCGAGCACCGCCCACGCCTGCTCGTCGGCCGTCCCAACACCCTGGACTGGAGCAATTGCGCAGACGCCCGTCACCACGCCGGGTCCGCTCCCGACTCCCCCATCGGGACCAATGCCGGCGGGACGGCGAAGGCGCATCACCCTCGCCCACCGGCCGAGCGTCACCGGGATAGGCGCGGACGGACGTTCGAAAAGCCCGGGCAGGGAGCGATCTCTGGCCTGGCTGCACGTCGCCGTCCAAAAACCGCTCACTCGACACCTTTCAGAGCCCCAGGCGTGTAGCCGGCACTGCAGCGGGTACTTCGTGGAGCCGGAACCCGGACATCCGCTGACGTCACCGGTGCTCGTCACCAGCCCCCGGGCAGTGCAGTCGGTGATCAGCATCCGAGCAGTCCACTGCGACCGTCGGCGAACTCGATCGGGACCTGGGTGCGAGCGGGGTGGTCCGAGCAGAGAGCCGACTACCTGCCAGCAGCCTGGGCCGCCCAACGCTTCCGGCTTCGCTCCGGATCTCAAGCCACTTTCGGCCCCCGCGCGAGCCGGCAACGATGAGAAAGGCAACCGTGACCATGCCTCAGCACCCAGCCCAGCAGCACCCTCGCCCCGATTTCCCGTCCCAGGACCAGCCGCATCCAGGCTGGACCGGACCGATGGACCCGCCTCCGGACCACGGCGAGGAGTCCTACCGGGGCAACGGGCGACTCGACGGGCGCAAGGCCGTAGTCACCGGAGGTGATTCCGGCATCGGACGTGCGGTGTGCCTGGCCTTCGCCCGAGAAGGAGCCGACGTCATGTTCACCCACTTGGAGGAAGAGGAGGGCGAGGCGCAGCAGACCGCCGACCTGGTTTCGAGGGCCGGTCAGCGTGCACTGCCGATCCAGTGCGACATCCGGGAGGAAGCGAACTGCCGGGCTCTCATCGACCAGGCCGCACGTGAGTTCAGCCGCATCGACATCCTGGTGAACAATGCGGCGTATCAGATGTCCCAACCGGAGGGCATCGAGGCGATTTCCACGGAACAGTTCGACCGCGTGCTGCGCACCAATCTCTATGGCATGTTCTGGCTGTCGAAATTCGCCGTGCCACACATACCCGAAGGCGGCAGCATCATCAACTCCACCTCCGTACAGGCGTATAAACCCAGCCCACATCTGCTGGACTACGCCATGACAAAGGGCGCGATCGTCACCTTCACTCAGGGGCTGGCCCAGATGCTGATCGATCGCGGCATCCGCGTGAACGCTGTGGCGCCGGGACCTGTGTGGACGCCTCTGATCCCGGCGACGCTTCCGGACACGGTGGAGTTCGGCAAGCAGGCCCCGATCGGTCGTCCGGCACAACCGGCGGAGACAGCCCCGGCCTATGTCTTCCTTGCCTCCGATGAGGCGTCCTTCATCACCGCCGAGATCCTCGATGCCACCGGCGGAACACCCCTGCCGTAGAAGGCCTTCGCCTCCGGCCAACAGAGGCCGCGATCCCCACGCGACCGTATTCGGGGCTCGGGCGGCCGGCGTGTCGGGGACCTCGCCCACAAGGCCGACCCGACCGGCCGGCCTGTAGTACGGAGGGTGATCTGACGCCCCAGCGCGCAGTCACCCTCCGACAGCGTGTACTCGGCCGGGCGGGCCCCCTTTCGGCAGTCAGACGGATGCTGTGCGCGATTTCCTGGGAGCCGCGCCTTCACACCGAATGTCGTCCGGAAAGGCGCCGCTCGGATTTCGGCTCGCGACCCCGTCGGCCGTCGAGCAGACATTCACCCGGCTCAACCAGTTCAAACGACCCCGGCCCTCGGGACCACAGTCCGACGGACCAGAAAGTGGCTCAGTTGAAGGTGTCGGGGTCCGGGCCGGTGCGCAGGGCGCGGTCGAGCGTGGCGATCGCGGCCATCTCGTCGTCGGACAGGGTGAAGTCGAAGACGTCGAGGTTCTCCCGGATGCGAGCGGGAGTCACCGACTTGGGGATCACGACATTGCCGAGCTGCAGGTGCCAGCGCAGGACCACCTGGGCAGGGGACTTGTCGTGCCGCCGCGCGACGGTGGTGATCGCGTCGTCGCCGAGGACGGCGCCCTGAGCCAGAGGGCTCCAGGCCTCGGTGACGATGCCCAGTTCGGCATGCACCGCTCGCAACTCGGTCTGCTGCAGGCCGGGATGCAGCTCGATCTGATTCACGGCCGGCAGGAGCGAGGCGCCGTCGACCAGCCGCCGCAGGTGGGGGGGCTGGAAGTTGGACACGCCGGGGGTGCGGACCCTGCCGTCGGCCACCAGCTTTTCGATCGCCCGCCAGGAGTCCCGGTACAGGTCACGGGCCGGCGTCGGCCAGTGGATGAGGTAGAGGTCGATGTACTCGAGGCCCAACTTGGCGAGGCTTGCGTCGAACGCCTTGAGCGTGGCGTCGTAGCCCTGGTCCGCGTTCCACAGCTTGGTGGTGATGAACAAGTCCTCACGGGGGACGCCTGCCACGGAGAGCGCCTTGCCCACGCCCGACTCGTTGCCGTAGATCGCGGCGGTGTCGATGGAGCGGTAGCCGGCCTCCAGAGCGGAGGCCACGGCCGCGGTGGTCTCCTCGTCGGGGACCTGGAAGACACCGAAGCCGAGCTGCGGGATCTTCTCGCCGTTGTTGAGGGTGACAGTGGGGACAGAAGTCATGTGGGTGGAGCTTTCTCGTATGAAGTACTGGTCAGGCTGGGTGGGCGACGGAGTCGCGAAGCGTCCTGACGACCTCGCCGGCAAGGTGCCGTCGTCTTCGGGCGTACGTACGCCGATCCCGTCGGCGCCGTCCGGGTGTGCGCCGAACCGAAGAGGGACGGCCCGGGACGAGGGACCGCAGGCGGTGACGAGTGCCGGTCTCCCCCGAGTCGAGGACCGCCCGCGCGACGGAGGGAACGGCGCAGGTCGCCTCCGGAACCCAGGACGGTCAGGAGGTGCCGATCGCGGTCGTTCTCATGGTCACACTCCGTTGGTGAGTGGTGGGTGGGACGCCGTCGCAAGGGACGACGCGCAGCCGGGTCGTACGTAGAGGTGCAGCTGATCAAGGGAGCACTTACAAGCGACAACAATAGTTGCAGGCGCTCGCTACATGCAAACGCGGGATACCGCTTATGGATTTTGCTGCCGCATGCAAGTATCTGGGAGGCAGGCGTCCTCGGCGTGCCCGACCGGGAGCGGGCCCGATCTCGAGGTCCGCGAAGCCGGCAATCCACGCGGTCAGCGCCGCGGCAGGGGCGGCGCGGGCCAATCCGGCCCAACAACGCCATGATCGGCGGCTTCCACAGCAGCAGTTCGGTGTCCAGCCACACCCCGGCCACAAGCTCCAACTCCCCCATGGCCATCGCCTCGAAGGCCGCACAGCGCGGGAACCGGTCACCGTCGGCACAGGCCCGGACGTACCGCCACGGCCGGCGGAGCTCCCCGCCCGGCGCGCAGGCGGTCACCAGCGCCTCGGCGCCGTCGGCGACGACCCGGAGCGCCTGCTCGCTCCATACGTGGCCGCTGCGGTGCACATCGCGTCGTACGACCGTCTCTCCAGCCTCAAAGCTGCGCACCGCTCCTCCTCCGGAACGAACAGCCCACCCCATCGCCCTCCGGCGGTTCCGGGCGAGTCGCCGAAGCACGGTCCAGGGCTGTCGCCGCGCATTCGACCACGGCGGTCGGGGTCCCGCGAGTTGCGTGACCGTCAGGACGCGTGGCACCAAGCCCTGGCGGTGAGATGGTCGCGCGCGTCAGGAGTACCGCGTGATCGACACCTGCGAGCCGACTGCCCACAGGGCCCCTTTTCGGCGCCGGTCGGGCGACCGCAGAACCGCAAGTGTCCGCATCGGAGAGTTCTTCGCTCCGCCAGTCGAGTGGTTGCTCGCCGCGGGAAGAACCTGTCGTCTGCCGCGGATCGTGATGTTGTTCGTGGATGTGATCAACGAGGTTCATGTGTCGGAGCCGGGTCTGGTCGTGGTCGACGTGGTGGCCGCGGACGACGCGACTGCCTTTGCGTTTCATGCGGCCCTGGCGGCGATGTGGGTGACCACCGGGATCGAGCGAACGACCCGAGGCCCCGGGCGGTCGGGAGTGCGACTGCGCTGCTGCCTGGACATGCGCCGACGTCCGGGCTGATTCGGGCTGATTCGGGCTGCGGACGGTCGGCGAGCCTCTCGGACGGGGTGCGCATACGGCCCCGGGCGGGGACGGTCGCTCGCGCTCCGTCCGGCTCGGGCGTGCCGGTTCACGGGGCGCCGGGCCATGGGCCCGGTCGCCGGGCATCCGGCGCGTGTTCAGCCGGTCAGCAGGTCGCCCACCACGGCGACACCGTCCGCGACCGCGCGCTCACTCACATTGCCGAAGCCCAGCACAAGCCTCGCGCCGCCGATACCCGCCGGCACCGAACGGTTGGCCGACATCCCGTACAGACCGACCCGACGGGCGCGGGCCGCCGCAACGACCTGCTCCTCATCGCAGCCCGAACCGAGGTGGGCCACCGCATGGAAGCCGGCGGCGAGGCCGGTGAGCCGTACGCCGGGGGCGTGCGCCGCCAGCGCCTCGACCAGCGTGGCGCGCCGGGATGCGTACACCGTCCGCATCCGCCGCAGATGACGGTCGTAGCGCCCGGACGCGATCAGTCGGGCCAGCGCGACCTGGTCCAGGGTGGGCGATCCGCGGTCGTCCGCCACCTTGAACGCCACGACCGATTCGACCAGCGCCGGTGGGCACAGCAACCAGCCCAGTCGAAGCGCGGGCGCGAGGGACTTGCTCACGGTGCCGATGGCCACGACACGGTCGGCGGCGAGCCCCTGCAGCGAACCCACCGGCTCACGGTCGTAGCGGAACTCCGCGTCGTAGTCGTCCTCGATGACGAAGGCGTCCCTGCGCTGCGCCCAGGCGATCAGCGCTCGCCGTCGCTCGGCGGCCATGACGACTCCGGTCGGCCACTGGTGCGCGGGCGTGACCAGGACCGCCCGCGCGCCGGTCCGCTCCAGTGCCCGGACGTCGACGCCGTCCCCGTCGACGGGCACCGGTACGGCGGTCATCCGGGCGTGCGCGGCGGCCACGGACGTCGCGACCGGTGCGCCCGGGTCCTCGTAGGCAAGGGTGCGCACGCCCTGGGCTGCCAACGCGCGCAGAGCCAGGGCCAGGCCCTGGGCGTAGCCGGAGCAGACGACGGTCCGTTCAGGGTCGGCCGCGGCGGCCCGCACCCGCCGCTGGTACCCGGCGACCACCTCCCGCAGTACGGGCGACCCGTGCGGCTCGCCGTAGTCGAGCGCGGCGGTCGGCAGGGCCCGGCCCGCCTCACGCATCGCCCACAGCCAGTCGGCCAGCGGGAAGGACGCGAGGTCGGGGACACCGGACCTGAAGTCGGCGATGAGGCGTGGAGCGGGCGGCGGTGCGGGAGTCGGCGCGGGCGGCGGGCAGGCACGAGCGGCGACGGTGGTGGCGGCACCCACCCGGGTGGAAAGGTAGCCCTCGGCCTGCAGTTGGGCGTAGCAGTCCTGGACGAGGCCGCGGGAGACCCCGATGCGGCGGGCCAGTTCGCGGGAGGACGGCAGCCGCTCCCCGACCTCGAGGCGGCCGGCCCTGATGGCGTCTCTGATCTGGCGTTCCATCTGCGTACGCAGGCCTTCTGTGCTCTCCCGGTCCAGGGTGAGCAGCAGTTCGGGCGAGAGACCGGACCACTCCAGCGGCATGGAAATGGAGCTTATCGGGGGGCCGGGCGACCCCTAGCGTCAACCGCATGACCAAGCCACCCAGTTACTCGTCCGCCGACACCGCACGTCTCCCGGACGGCTCTCCGGCGCCCGCCCTTCCTCCACTGGTGACACGGCAGTTGCTGCTGCGCTTCCTGACGGTGATCGGCGCCTCCGCAAGCTTCTTCCTGCTGTTGTCGGTGGTGCCGCTCTACGCACAGCGCAGCGGCGGCAGTCCCGGTCTGGCCACGGGCGCGTTGATGCTGGCCACAGTAGGCGGTGAGTTGGCCACCCCGCGCCTGGTCGCACGGTACGGCTACCGGGTGGCACTGGCCGCGGGGCTGGGTCTGCTCGGCGCGCCCGCACTGGTGTTGACCGCCGCAGACGGCATGGCGTGGATCGTAGCGATGTGCCTGCTGCGCGGGTTGGGCTTCGCCCTCACCGTCGTCGCCGGCGGTGCTTTGACGGCTTCCCTGATCCCGGCCGAGCGACGCGGCGAGGGACTGGCACTGGCCGGGATCGTGTCGGGTGTGCCTTCTCTGGTGGGCCTGCCGCTGGGTGTGTGGCTGGTCTCGCACGTGGGGTTCACGCCGGTGTGCGTGGCGGGCGGGGTGGCCGCCCTGGCCGCCGTCGTGGTGGTGCCGGGGCTGCCAGGGCGGGAGCGGTCCACGGGCCGGGACGCCGGGATCGTCGCGGGCTTGCGCAACGGGGCTCTGGCCCGGCCCACCGCGGTGTTCGCGACGACCGCGATCGGCGCCGGAATCATCGTGACGTTCCTGCCGGTGGCCGTCCCCGCCTCACTGTCCGGGCTGGTGGCGGTCGCGCTCTTCGCCCAGCCCGCGATGGCCACCGCGGCCCGCTGGTTCGCCGGACGGTACGGCGACCGCCACGACCCGGCCCGCCTCGTCCTGCCCGGGCTGCTCGCGTCGTCCGCCGGTCTACTGGTGACGTCGGTGACGAGCAGTCCGATGGCGGTGCTGGCCGGGGTCGCGTTGTTCGGGGCCGGTTTCGGCGTGGCGCAGAACGCGACGCTGACGCTGATGTACGCCAGGGTGCCGGAGTCCGGGTACGGGACGGTCAGCGCGCTGTGGAACGTCGCCTACGACGGTGGGATGGGCCTGGGCGCGGTCGGCTTCGGCGCGGCGGCGGCACACACCGGCTACCCGGCCGCCTTCGCCCTCACCGCTGGGGTGATGCTCGTCGCCCTGGTTCCGGCGTGGCGCGACCGTTGAGCGGGGCGGCGCGCCGGTGGCGCGGGTGTCCTCGTCGGCCTCGGGCCGGTGTCCACTGAGCGCCGCGCTCGACCGCCGGCCACCAGGACCGCTCGGCCGCCGGTTCGCGGCGGTAGGGAGTCGCCCTTTGTCGGTGTGACCGGGGCGGTCACACCGACAGGGGCGACTTGGTGATTCCGTTGCGCGCCGGAAGCGAACACGCTTGATCCCAGGGTCCGACCTGAACATGTGGCCCGTACGACCGCACGACCGCGAGGAGCGCACATGCCCACCCTTGACCGCACTGACGAGAACCCGTCGCTACTGTCACGGCTGGGTGAGGGCGCTCTCGTCAACATCGAGGCCCGATGGGCGCCGCCTCCGGGCAGGGGGCGCGAATGACCACCCCGCCCCAGCACCGGAACCCGGTCGGTGTCCACCGGACGCGAATCGAGTGGATCGACACCGATGCAGCGGGTATCTACCACAACAGTGTGATTGTTCGTTTCGTGGAGGCTGCGGAGGCCTCACTCATGGGCGGCCTGGGTCTTCACGGCTACTTCCCGGTCGCACCCCGCGTCCACTACGAGGTGGACTTCGAGTCACCGCTCTTCTTCGGCCAGGACGTGTGCACGGTCGTGGAACTGGTACGCATCGGCACCACCTCGATGACCTTCGACTTCGAGGTCTGGGGCCAGGAATTCCGGCAGCGGCCGTGTCGCCGGGCGGCGCGCGGGCGATACGTGACGGCCCACAGCAACCGCGACCACCTCAACGGTGCCGCGAGCACACCTTGGCCCGAGGAGTGGATCGCGGCACTGAGCAGGCCGGAGTGATCACGGGACTTGCGTCCACCGTGCTGCCCGGGATGAGCGCCTCGGTGACCGCGTCACGAGCGTGGTGACCGCGTCGCGGACGTCGGTGACCGCGTCGCGGACGTCGGTGACCGCGTCGCGGATGTCGATGACCAGATACCGGGCGTCGGTGGCCAGGTCACGGGGCAGAACCTCACGTCCGTACTCCGCAATGCGCGGGACTTCGCCGAGATGACCCGGCGCCTCCGCGAGTTCAGAGTGGACTACGGGAGAGAGGCAGTTCGCCTCGCCACGGCCGGGCGCGGCGCCTCACCGCCCGCCCGCGATGCGACCCCCGGCGGCGTCCGAAGAGTCTCGATATTCAACTGGAGGAGATATGAGCTCCACGTCTGCGAACGCGGCCACGATCACCGTCGAACGGGACGGACATGTGCTGCTGATGGGCCTGAATCGGCCGGCCAAGCGCAACGCCTTCACCGGGCAGATGATCAGTGAGCTGTCGTTGGCCTACGGGCTGCTGGAGTCCGACGAGGACCTGTGGTGCGGGGTGCTGTTCGCGCACGGCGACCACTTCACGGCAGGGCTGGACATGGTCGATGTCGGTACCGATCTCGCCTCGGGCTACTTCACCGTCCCGGAAGGCGGCCGGGATCCGTGGCGGCGGGACGGAACATGGTCCACGCCACTCGTCGCGGCGGCGCAGGGCTGGGTGATGACCGCGGGCATCGAACTGCTGCTGGCCGCCGACATCCGCGTGGCCGCCCAGGATGCCCGCTTCAGCCAACTCGAGGTCCGCCGTGGGATCTACCCCTTCGGTGGAGCCACCTTCCGCTTCCCCCGGGAAACGGGATGGGGCAACGCGATGCGCTGGATCCTGACCGGCGAGGAGTTCGACGCCGCCGAGGCCCGGCGCATCGGCCTCGTCCAGGAAGTGCTCACCGACGGCGCCTCCGCAGTCGAGCGGGCCAAGGAGATCGCGCGGGTCATCAGCGAACGGTCCGCGCCGCTGGCCGTACGCACCACGCTCGCCTCCGCGCACCTCGCCCGCGAGTCGGGTGACGCCGCGGCCATCGCCCAGCTGCGCCCCGACCTCGCCCGGCTCAGCAGCACCGCTGACGGAGCCGAAGGCCTCAGGTCCTTCGTCGAGCGCCGCAACGCCGTCTTCACCGGCCGCTGACGTCCCCACCGGCGTCCTCAGGGTGCTGCCCGCCTCGACAGCCAACGTCGTAGCTCCGCAGGCCGCGCACGATCCCCGCTTCAGCCCGCGGTCATGCGCGCCAGTGCGTTCCGGCCGGTGTCGAAGCTGTGCAGTGCCGCGCCGACGGCGGCCGCGACGGTGACCTCGAAGATCTGGTCTTCCGAGCACCCGTCGTCGATGAGCCGGTCCATGTCCGCTTCGGTGATCCGGTACGAGGCCGCACGGACGGTCCTGGCGTATGACTGCCAGGGTTCGGGAAGGGGCTCACCGGCCATTGCGGCGGCGCGCAGCGCCGGATCGGTGGTGGCAGGTGCCTCCAGCACCGACCGGCGCAGGCCGGCCACGGCGTCGCCGTGGCCGGCCGCAGGGCCGTCGGAGAGCAGGAATGACGGGAAGCGGTAGCCGAAGCAGTGCAGCGCACGGGTACCGCTGTGCAACTGGCCCTCACGGAGGGTGAAGCCGAAGGCGTTCGCCAGACGGTTGACGATGTTCCACACCAGGTCGACGCGCAACGCATCCTGCAACGCGTGCTCGGGCACGTCGGCGAGGTCCGCGGTGGCTTCGGCGGCGTTGCTGCGGTCCGGGGTCAGGCTGGTCAGTTCGAGGAACCGCCGGACGGCGCGCAGTTGTGGCCGGGCCGACCCGGGATCGTCCGGGTCGATCTCGCCGTGCCCGGCGATGCGGGTGAGCTCGGCGTGCGTGTCGATGCAGAACGGGCACTGGTGGAGCCGGGCCGTGCACATGGCCAGGTATTCGCGTTCGCCCGCGGTCCAGCCGGTCGAAGAGGATGACGAACGGACCGACCGTATCTCGACACCCCGATTCCATCCTCACCGGATTCGCGGGGCCGTGGGGACGGCGGCGAGCGAGGCGGGACGCAGCAGGGCGGAAATCGGCAACCGCAACACAGGGCGAGTCGGGCTTCGCGACAGCGGTGACGACCGCCTGCACGGCACCACCGATCCACAGCCCCCGTCCCACGGCACGATGCCCGGCCGTGCCCGCCGCACCCAGGGTCGAACACCCGCCGGCGGTTCACCACCTGGAGCCGGGCCCAGCCGTGGGGCAAGCTCCACCGCCCGATGCCGGACCAACTGGGCATCCGAGGGGAGTTGGAGTGGTCGCCGCGCGATCGACTCGGTGCAGACGAAGGCGCGTCAGTCGGCGAATCTGGAGGCCATGGCCGGGAGTGGCCGCCAGCTGACGGGGACGCCACGCATGACCAGAGCGCAGTCCAGGGTCGCGCTCCCCGTCGGGAAGCGGTCCGGGTCGTCGAAGAAGGACGACGCAGCGGAGCGAACCCGGCCGGCTTCCACGTGCCAGGCGCTGGTCCGCAGTTCCATTCCATCGAGGTGGCGGCCGGAGCCGGTGGCCGAGAATCCCTTTGCCCCGTCCCGGAAGAAACACGAAGCCTCGGCAAGATCGGCGAACAGCTCACTGCCTCGCAGTTCGTCGGACAGTTCGACGGTGACATCCACCCGGGTGTCGCCATCCCGTGCCGCCAGGGCGACGCGCATCCGACCGGGCGTCTCGTGGACTTCGAAGTCGGCACGGCCGTGCTCACCGGGGAAGAGGCGGCCTCCGGCCCAGGTGTTGAACCATGAGGCCGTGTCACGCCGTGGGATGTAGACACCGGTCTCGACACCGGCCGGTCCGTCCCATTCGACGGCGATCCGGTGTGCCGCGTTCTCACTCCGCAGTCCGAGGGCCTTGGGGACCCACGTGGGCCGTACATGTCCCAGGCGCAGCAGGCAGATGCCCGCGACCGCGTAGCCGTGCACCAGGTGCGGGCGCAGTGGCCCGGGGAGCAGGCGTGCCGCGACGTCCGGGGCGACTCGGTAGTTCACCAGAAGCCTGCGTTCGACGACGCTGGACAGTCGCGGCTGTCTCATGATCCCTCGTTCTGCGCCGTGGGGCGCCATTTGGTGTGTCGGAGCACGATCTGCTCGGGGCAGACGGCGCTGAGAAACCGACCGATGGAGTTGGCCAGGCGTTCCTCGGCCAACGCGTAGAAGATCCGGTTGCCTTCCCGTCGCTCAGTGACGAGCCCGGCCCCCTTGAGCACGCCGAGATGTCGTGAGATGGAAGGCGCACTGATTGCGAACCTGGCCGCGATCTCGCCGGCCGAGAGCTCGCCGCCTCTGAGGTCCTCGAGAATCTGGCGCCTCGTCGGATCGGCGAGGGCACGGAAGGCTCCCGCCTCGTCCTGAGCTTCTGCCATCCCTTGTATTTAGCATCTTGGCTAAGCATCTAACAAGGGGCACGCTACGGCCGGCACGGGTCGTGGTCGTCAGCATCCGCTCATCCCGCATCCCGGGCCGCTCAATCGCCGACTGAACGGCTCAGCCGCAGCGGGGCGCGTCCGGTCGAGCAGCGGGGTTTCCATACCGGTCGATGACGGCGCCCGTCATCGACCTGTGGTGTCGTGCTCTGTGCGGTCGTAGCGTGCCGTCTCGGCCAGCCGTTCGGCGAGGAAGCGCTGTTCCGGCTCGGTCTGCGCGAGATCCAGTGCCCGGCGGTAGGCACGGTGGGCCTCACCATCGCGGCCGGCACGGCGCAGCAACTCGGCGCGGGTCGAGTGGAAATACCGGTAGTGGTCGAGGTCGAGGCGGTCGAGGACGGTCAAGCCGGCTTCCGGCCCGTCGATCTCTGCCACAGCGATGGCCCGGTTCATCTCGACGATCGCGGAGCGGGTCCGTCGGGCAAGCCTTTCGTACAGGGCGGCGATCTGGCGCCAGTCGCGGGGCTGGTACAGATGCAGATCCGCAATGGCCGCCTGGAGCAGGTAGGGCCCGGTGCGCCTCTGGGTCATGGCCCGTCTCAGCAGCGCGCGCCCCTCGTCGATCTGCCGTGTGTCCCACAGGCTGCGGTCCTGGCCGTCGAGGGGAACGAGTTCCCCGTCGCGCAGACGGGCGGCCTTGCGTGCGTCGTGCAGCAGCATCAGCGCCAGCAGCGCGAGTACTTCGGGTTCGTCCGGCATCAGGTCGGCAAGCGGCCGACCGAGGTGGATCGCTTCTGCGGCGAGGTCGACACGGCCGCCGCCCCAGCCCTGGTTGAAGATCAAGTACACCACGGAGAGGACCGCCGCCAGTCGGTCGGGCAGCTGGTGATCGGGCGGCACGGTGAAGGGGATGCCCGCATCACGGATCTTGTGCTTCGCCCTGGTCAGTCGCTTGCTCATGGTTTCGAACGGAACGAGGAACGCGAGCGCGATCTCATCGGTGGACAGGCCGCCGAGAGTGCGCAGGGTGAGCGCCACCTGCGCCTCGAGGGCGAGGGCCGGATGGCAGCAGGTGAAGACCAGTTCCAGTCGCTCGTCCGGGATGGAGACGGTGTCGTCCATGAGCGGCTCCGGTGGCTGTGGCCCGGTCTCGATGTCGCGGGCGAGCAACTTCGTCTTGGCGGCCAGGACCTGCCGACGGCGCAGCTGATCGACGGCACGGTGACGAGCGGTCGTGACGAGCCAGCCGGTGGGGTTGGCCGGTTCCCCGTCGTGGGGCCAGCGTTCGGCGGCGACGGCGAAGGCTTCGGCGACGGCTTCCTCGGCCAGTTCGATGTCACCGAGGACCCCGACCAGGGTGGCCAGCACGCGGCCCCACTGGTCACGGAAGACGGCGTCAAGCGCCACGGAAGTGTCCGGCGAGGACGGGCCGCACCTCGATCGCGGTACCGGGCCTCGTCTCCTGGAGCATTCCCTCGGCGATGGCGAGTGCCCGGTCCAGGTTGTCGGCCTCGATCAGGATCAGGCCGGCGAGGTACTCCTTGCTGTCGATGAACGGACCGTCGGTCAGCAGCATCCGTCCCTCGTCATTGCGCAGGGTGGTGGCCGACTCGTGGGCGTGGAGCCGTGCCCAGCCGGTGACGTCCGGCTGGTCGAACAGGTCGGCAAGGGCACCTGGGATCGGGCGCGTTGCCCGGTCCGTTTCCTCCGGCGGGGTGTAGGCCAAGAACGCGTACTGCATGAGTCCTCCTGTCACCGGTCGGTGCCTCGTCAAGTATCAGACGAACGGCATCGCCGTGGACGGACAGCGGACGCCGAGCAATCTTTTTTCAGCGTGGTGTCCGTCCGGGACTCGGCCGTTCGTCTCTGCTGCAGAGCCGCTGATGAAGAAGCGGCGAGGACGTAGGAGGAACGCATGACGAACGCCCGTTCCCCGTCCCCCGCGACCACGGCCAGGTGGTGTGGCGGGTGACCGACGGCCCCGGCACCTGGACCGACGCTCTGATCACCTTCACCCTCCGCCCCAGCGACCACAACAGCACGACACTTCTGCTCACCCACGCCAACTGGCGACAGCCAGACGAGTTCATGAGCGGACGCAGCACCAACGGGGGTGCCTACCTCACCAGCCTCAAGACAGGTGCCGAGAGCGACACGTTAGCCGTGTACCCCGCCGGCGAGATCAGCCGCTGGAACTGAGTTCAGCCCCCTCAGAGGGCGTCGTTGTCGGACCGACGGACTCGAACGACCCAGGAGAACCCATGACCACCGAACCGACCCTCAGTCCGAACGCCGCACGTCTCGAGCGCACGTACGACGCACCGTCAGAGCTGCTGTGGGAGCTCTGCACGACCGCCGCCGGTCTCGAGGAGTGGTGGACCACGGACGGATTCCGAACGCGGGTGAGCGCGCTCGAGCTCAAACCCGGCGGTCGACTCAGGTACACCATGACCGCGACCGCGCCCGAACAGATCGCGTTTCTGCGCAACGCCGGCATGCCTCTCTCGAGCGAGTTGCGCAAGACGTTCAGCGAGGTCGTCCACCCGAGTCGCCTCGCCTTTCTGACACTGATCGACTTCGTGCCCGGGCATGAGCCCTATGAGCACCTCACAACCATCGACATCGAACCGGCGGGCGACCGCACAAGGCTGACCATGACGGTCGATCCTCTCCACGACGAAACCTGGACGCAGCAGCACCGCGCCCATCGCACCGCGGAACTCGACAACCTCGACACGGCGATCAGGCGACGCACCACGTGATCGCACATGAGCGAAGTCGACGGGAGCGATCCCACCGCTCCTCGACCGCCTGACCTGCCGAAGACGTCCCTCACGCTGGCGTGACCACAGTGGTCACACCAGCGTGAGGTACCCGATAATTCCAATTTGCCCCGAAAGCGCGGATGCTCGATTTATCCGGTTTCGACCAGAACAGTTGCCGTTCGGGTTGAACCACACGCGCCGAGGTTCCGGATGGCCTTCTGCGCGATGCGCCTCAGCCGCCGAAACAGGAAGTGCGGCCTGTGACGGCGGACTGAGACGCCACGTGGCCCTTCCACTCCACCCCGGAGCGGAAGGGCCACGTGCGTTCAAGGAGGTCACTCGGCTCCGCCACGGGGCGGCCGCATTCCGCAGCCTGAACGGCAGACGCCTGCGCGTCACCCCATGGACGCTGTTGATCGCCGCATCGAGTGAATCTGATGGCAGTTGGCTGCGTTCCGGTCGCCGGTGGCCGCCGTCCAGAGTTTCCTGGCGGAGAACACACACCAGGAGATGCGGATGCGGCACACCCACAGCGCAGTGCGGCCCGCGAGACGTCGCGGCCTGTACGCCCTTGCGCTGCTCGCCCTCCTGGCTCTCCTCCACACGACGTTCAGCACCTGTGCGTCGCACCTGACCGTGCTCGAGCCGGACGGTTGCCGTCAACAGGCCGTCTCCGCAAGCGATCCACGCTGTCAGGCGACACCTTCGACAGCCGTCGCCGGCCCCGACGCCGAGCGGCACCACCAGCACAGCGGAGGCGCGCAGTCCCGCTCCGCCTCCGCGTACGGACGGCAGCAACTCGGGGCTCCGCCGCACGCTGCCCCCGCCGTCGACGCCGTCCGCGCCGCACCCGGCACTGCTTCCACGGCCACATGGCGAGGGACGTCGGGTTCCGGGAACATCGCGTCCGCTCCCGGCTCGGTCGTCCTGCGCTGCTGAGAGCAGCGATCACTGCGCCCGCGCGCCGTTACGGGTGAGCCTGCCGACGTTCACGCGTGAACGCTCCGGAACCCCGGCCGGCGGCATGCGGCCGTACCCCGTGATCCCTGCGACACCCGTACCGCCTCGAACGTGGTGCCGAGGTCCGCGTCCGCAATCGCATCGCAACCACCCGGACCGCCCGGCCCGGACACCGCTTCCCTACAGCACGCCCTGACCCGGCTCGACCACCCGAGCAGCCTTCCCGTTCATCGCCCGGCGTCCGGATCCGGCCCTTCCGAGGCCGCAGGCCCGGTACCGCACGGCCGACACCCGCAAGGTACTTGCCGCCACCCCGCGCGCTCCTACCTTCGTGTCCCCGCGGCCCGAGCGGCCACGGCCCGCGCGGCACCGCCCATGCGGCACCGCCCGTTCCGGCGCCGCCCGCGACGTTCCTTCCCCCCGCAGAAAGAACGCCATGACTCCACGCATCTCCAGCTTCGCGACACTGCGGACCGACCTCTCCTCCTCCCTCATCGTCTTCCTCGTCGCCCTGCCGCTGTGCGTGGGCGTCGCCGTCGCCTCGGGAGCACCGGCCGAACTCGGCCTGATCACCGGCATCGTCGGTGGCCTGGTCACCGGGCTGCTCCCCGGCAGCAGCCTCCAGGTCAGCGGCCCGGCCGCCGGACTGACCGTGCTCGTGTTCACCGCCGTACGGGACTTCGGGCTGTCCGCACTCGGCGTCATCGTCCTCGCCGCCGGACTCCTTCAATTGGCCCTCGGCGCCCTGCGTCTGGGACGCCTGTTCCGTGCCATCTCGCTGTCCGTCGTCCACGGCATGCTGGCCGGCATCGGGCTGGTGCTGATCGCGGGACAGCTCTACGCGCTCGCCGACCGCAAGGCCCCCGGCAGCGGTACGTCGAACATCGCGGGGCTGCCGGACCTGGTCGCCGACGTCGTCGGTTCCGGCCCCGCGTTGACCGCCGTCGGTGTCGGTGCCGGAACGGTCACGATCATGATGCTGTGGAAGAAGCTTCCGCCGAAAGCGCAGATGCTGCCCGGCCCGCTCGTCGCGGTGGGTGCGGCGATGCTCGCCGCCTTCGCTTTCGATCTGCCCGTCGCCCGCATCGAGGTGAACGGGCTGATGGCCTCCATCCAGCCGCCCGGTCTCGACGCATTCGAGAAGTTGGCAGAGGTGGCCATGCTGACCACCATCGTCGCCTTCACTCTCATCGCCTCCGCGGAATCCCTTTTCAGCGCGGCAGCCGTCGACAGGATGCACGACGGCCCCAAGACCGACTACGACAAGGAGTTGATGGCACAGGGCGCGGGCAACACCGTGTGCGGTCTGCTCGGTGCACTGCCCATGACCGCGGTGATCGTCCGCAGCGCCGCAAATGTGCAGGCGGGAGCCAGGACGAAGCTGTCGCGCGTCCTGCACGGGGTCTGGCTGCTGATGTTCGCCGCACTGCTGCCCCACCTTCTGGACCTGATTCCGACTGCCGCTCTTGCCGGGGTCCTCATTCACTCGGGCCTCAAACTGCTGCCCCACAAGGAACTCGGCCCCCTGTGGCGCGATCACCGGGGCGAGGCCGTGGTGCTGGTGGTCACCGCGGGAGCGATCCTTCTCACGAACATGTTCGAGGGCGTGCTGATCGGATTGCTGCTGTCGGTGGTGAAGACCGCCTGGGAGACTTCGCGCGTTCAGATCGAGGTCGATGACGCCGGAACCGGACCGGTACGGGTACGGATCCTCGGCCATGCGACGTTCCTGCGGCTGCCCCGCATCCTGGAGACCCTGGAGCAGCTTCCCGCGCATCGGCCCACCGAGCTCAACCTCACCGGTCTGCTGCACCTCGACCACGCCTGTATGAGCGCGCTGCAGAACTGGGCCGACCAGCACAACGCACGCACCATCCACCCCGAACTCTCCCCCGCCTCGGTCTGAGCCGGAGGACTGCGGGGCAGAGGTCCACCGCGCTCGGTCCGCCGCGCTCGGTCGACCTCGCGGGCATGTCGCCCGCGGAAGCGGCCGAGCGGTGAAGTGCCGGTCCGACGCTCTGCGCTCACACGCGTGGCGACCCGCAGCGGAGTGGGCCGAGCAACGCCTGCGCGCGGTCGCGTACCAGGGCGCGTATCGGGGCGCGTATCGGGTCGTGATCATTGAGCCGCGCGCCCCCGACGGGACGCCCGCCCCGTCGAGGGTGCGCGGCCCGGCGATGCACGGCTGAGCCGTGTGGGCGTGAGTGACCGCAAGCGGTGCCATGGGCGGGCACCACGCCCGAGAAACCCGATGCCACAGCCGGGCAGCCGCGCCCGAGGACCCCGGCTGTGTGCTCGCCGGGCGTTGCGTCAGAGCATGGCGAGCCGGTCCACCAGCAGTTCCACCCTCCGCTCGGCGTCCTCCGGTGGCAGCCGTCCCGCCCGGGTCAGGGTCGCCAGCCCGTGCAGGGCCGCCCAGAACACCTCGGTGAACAGCGCCGGGTGGACGCCGTCCCCGGCGACCTCGCCGAGGCTCTCCAGCAGGGCGGCGAAGGCGTCCTTCAAAGGCTCCGGGGTGTCCTCGTTCGCGAACGCCAGGCCGCCGTCGAGCTGGAACATCGCGTCGTAGACCGCCGGGTTGCTCTCGGCGTAGTCGAGGTAGGCACGGGCGAGGGCGGTGACCCGCGCGCGCGGACCGTCCGCGGCGGAGGTCGCGGCCCGCACCGCCGTGGCCATCTCGGCGGCGCCCTGCAGGGCGACGGCGCCGATGATCTCCCGCTTGCCACGAAAGTGGCTGTAGAGGACGGGTTGGCTGTACTCGATGCGCTCGGCCAGCCGGCGGGTGGTGACCGCGTCCCAGCCCTGCTGCTCGGCGAGTTCACGGGCCGTCGCCACGATGAGGCGCTCGCGGCCCGCTCGTTCGCGCTCCTTGCGTTCCTGTACCGACATGATTCGATCCTAGCACCGCTAGACAATCGAGCGGCAGCAGTACTAGCGTTGCCTTGTCAGCTAGCAGTGCTAGATTCCAGGAGGGGTCATCATGCTCAACGCACTCGAGATCTTCACCACCGTGATCGTCGGCCTGATGGTGGGGGTGGAGTTCTCCGTCGCCTTCGTCATCAACCCGATCCTCAACGGACTCCCCGGCGACAACGGCCTCCGCGGACGCACCCACGGAGCCCGGATGCTCGGCGCCTTGATGCCGTTCTGGTACATCGGCTCGCTCGTCCTGAGCGCGGTCTGGGCCATCGCCGGACGGCATCACCACGGCGCCGGTCTCGTCGTCATCGCCGCCGCGCTGCTGATCTTGAGCGTGATCATGTCGCTCCTGCTGCTCGTCCCGATCAACAACCGGACCAAGACGTGGACCACCGAGAATCTGCCCGTGGACTGGAAGGAGCAGATGAATCGCTGGGACCGCTTCCACTACGTCCGCGTCGCCGTCATCATCGCCGCCTTCACCCTGCTGGTCACCGCCCTCACCTGAGCCCGCGGGCCGACACCGCGCCGGTGGCGCACAATCCGCACCCCCGCTGCAGCACTGCCTCGAACTCCGGGGGCGGGACCCTTCGCTGGTCCCGCCCCCGGTGGTTGCGTTCCTCTCTCAGCGGTGGCGCGCCGAGGTCACCTCAGTCCGAAGGCACGGACGATGGTCTGCTCCACGGCGTTGCCGTCGGAGTCGGCGGCACCGGCCCGGACGGTGACGAAGCGGGCACCCTTGGGGGCGTTCAGCTCCGTACGCCAGCCACGGCCGTCGGACGTCCGGGTCAGATGTGCCTTGTGCCAGGTGACGCCGTCGTCGTAGGACAGCTCCAGGGTCCCGTTGTGGAAGGCGGCGGGGGGCAGGTCCGCGTAAGCCTTCGGCCATTCACCGGACGGCTTGGCGGGCTTGATGGTGAACTCCGCGTCGCGGCCGGCCCTGCCCGAGAAGTCGGTCGTGACGTTGTAGTCGAGCTGGACCAGGGGCAGCGGCAGGTTCTGGTAACGCCCGCCGGCCGCGGACGTGAAGTCCCAGACCGTACGGGTGCGGGTGGAATAGGGGCTCGCCCAGGTGCCGCGGGAGAACTCGGAGACGATGCGGTACGGAAGCGCCTCGGGCTTCAGCCCCGCCGTATAGGTGTAGTAGTCGGACGACTGGGCGAGCAGGGTGTCGCCCTGGTAGATCGATGTCTTCGCCTGGACACCCGGGGCGGTGCCGTATCCCTCGCGGTCGGCGCCCGCGTCTCCCCACCCAGCGACGAACGCGAAGAGGGCGTCGTCCTGGCGGGACAGCGACGTGCCGTCGTACGAGATGCGCGGCCGCTGGATCGGGGAGAACCAGTTCTCCGCCGTGCGGCTCCCGGTGCCGTAGTGCTTGTCCGCGGCGATGACCCGGGTCTCACCTGTGACCGTCGCGCTCTCCCGGTACTGCACGCCGGGGGACACATAGTCGGTGCGGTCGCCCTGGCCCTGTCCCGGGATCTCCGGCCAGCCGATGGCCCACCAGTCGGACTCCGGATACACGTCGTAGCGGAAGTCCGTCGCCTGGGCCGGACGGTAGTTGCGGAAGGACATGTCGACCCGGGCGAGATCACCGGTGTTCGGACGGTAGGTGAGATCCGTCGGGATCTGGTTGCGGTAGTTGCGTACCACGTCGTACAGGTACTCGGTGGTCGGGTTGGAGTACACCTCCAGTGCCGTGCCGGACTTGGCTGCCTGCGAGATCAGGCGGCGGCCTTCCTCCTGGTCCAGTGTCGCGATGTTCATCGGCGCGATGCTGTCGAAGGCCAGCGGTTCCACAAGGCCGGGGCCGTCGTTCACGACGAGCAGCAGTGCGGCGCCGGCCGACGCCGCGGTGGCCGCCTGCTCGGACAGCCCCACCGTGTCGTTGCGGTCGACCACAGCGGCCTTGCCGCGGACGTCCCGGCCCGTGTAGTCCGCCGCGGCGCCCTGGCCCACGTACACGGGCCTCAGCCGGTGCGAGCCCTTGGAGAGGGGCTTCGTCCCACGCCGCACCAGCAGGTCGTCGAACGAGGTGCCGCCCATGGAGATCTTCAGCGCGGGCTGCTCATTGCGCCACCGGGTGCGCACGTCGAAGGTCCCCTTGGTCACCTTCGCCGTGGGCACCGCCCAGAGGGTGTCCTCGGTGCGCGGCACGAGGAAGGACATCACCTGGTTGCCCGCGCCGGGGAAGGCCCGTGTGTAGTCGACTCGCAGAGCGCTGCTCCTGGACTCCCGAGGGGTCAGCAGCTTCATCTGCCGGGCCTTGGCCGCACTGAGCACGATGGTGGTGTCACGGTTCAGGTCGAACTGCGGCACCATGGCCAGCGCGTGTCCGCGGGACTGCGGACCATGACTGCCCTCGACCTGCATCCACTGACCCAGCGACCAGGTTCCGGCGGGAAGTTCGAGCGTCAGAACGCCGGGCGAATCGATGTCGAAGTTGATGTTCCAGTTGTTCACGAAGGGGTCGGAGGTTTCGTCGGACGCCCCCATGAGCGTGCCCGGGCCCGTGTAGATGCCGCCCGACCGGTCCTTGGACACGATCGTCACCTTGAAGGTCTGGTTGGCGGTGACGAAACCCACGGCGGTGTGAGCGAGAGGGACGCCCGCCGCCGTCGCATCGATGCGCGCGTCGTAGGTCGTCCCTCGGGCGGCCTTGTCGACGTCGGCCGTCACGGTGACCGTGCTGGTGCCATGTGCCGGGACGGTGACCTTGTCCTTCGACAGGGTGAACAGCCCGGCAGGGGCCTTGGGGGCGGAGACCGCGAGGTCCAACGTCACCGCGGAGTCGCCGATGTTGGTGTATGTCACCGTCTTGTCGACCGTCGCGCCGGGATCGGCGGGCCAGGGGTGCTCACCCAGGGAGACCGTACCGGTGGCGTACAGGGTGGACTTGGTGGCTGCCGCGATGTCCACACGGCCGGCACCGGCCTGGAAGGCGGTGTAGGTGGGGGTCGGCTTCGATGTGCTGACCAGGGCGTCCTTGATCTGCCGGCCGGTCCAGTCGGGGTGCTCCGCGGCCAGCAGCGCGGCGGCTCCCGCGACATGCGGAGTGGCCATCGAGGTGCCGCTCATCGTGGTGTAGTCGCCGGTGCCGCCGGCGTACCGCGAGCGGGCGGCGAGAATGTCGACGCCGGGAGCAGTGATCTCCGGCTTGACCGCACTGTCCGACCAACGCGGGCCGCGGCTCGAGAAGTCGGCCAGCTTGTCGTCGCCGTCCACGGCACCGACGGTCAGTGCCGCATCCGCGGCGCCGGGCGCGGCGACCGTCTTCGAGTCCGGACCCGAGTTGCCGGCGGCGATGGTGAACAACGCGCCTGTCTCTGCGCTGAGTTGGTTGACGGCCTGGCTGAGCGGGTCGGACCCGTCGGACGGGCTCCCGCCGAGGCTCATGCTGATGACCTTGGCGTGGGCGTCCCGGGCGGCCCACTCCATACCGGCCAGGATCCAGGAATCCTGTCCTTCGCCGGAGTCGTTGAGGACCTTGCCGACGTGCAGCCGGACGCCGGGGGCGACGCCCTTCTCCTTGCCACCGGAGGCCGCGCCAGTCCCGGCGATGGTGGAGGCCACATGGGTGCCGTGCCCGTGGTGGTCCACGGCGTCCGTATCGGCGGTCGCCTGGCCCTGAGGACCGTCGCCTCCACCGGGGGGCTGGTCCGGTACGAAGCTGGTCGCCTCCGCGACCTGGCCCACCAGATCGGGGTGTCCGTCGTCGACGCCGGTGTCGAGTACGGCGACGTCCACGCCCTTGCCTGTGTTGCCCTCGCGCCACACCTCGGGCGCACCGATCTGGGCGGTCGAATCGGCGAGCGTGGCCTTGGCCCTGCCGTCCAGCCAGATCTTGGAGATACCGCCGGCCAGAGTGGGTCTGGGGGCGGGCGAGGCGAGGAGTGCGCTGCTGCGGGACACCGCGGATGCGCTCACCTTGGCGGTGACGGCCGACCAGAATTCGGCCGCCTTGTCGTGGTCCTCGGTGAGAGCCGCCCCGTTGATGCTGGAAAGGGTGCGCACCCGGTTCGCGCCGCGCGGTGCGGCCTGTGCGCGGGCGGTGGCGTCGTGGGTGTAGGTCACGATGAGCGGCAGGTGGTTCACCCGGGCGTCGTCGTAACCGTCGGCCACCAGCCCCGTGACGTTGAACAGCTCCTTGTCGAGGAGACCGGCGGAGACGTACGGCGCGGCCGACTCGGGGTACACGTACAGGTCCTTGCCGACCTTGTCGGTGTGCGCGGCGACGGGCTCACCGTGCGGACCGCTCACCGTCATGGTGCCCGCGTCTCCGGCAGGCGTGACCGTGACCTTGTCGCCGGTGATCAGCGTGACGGTACGGGGCTGCGCGGCCGCGGGCGCGGCAGGCACACCGGCCGCCGCCGTGCTTCCCGTCTGCCGTACGGGCTGCGCGCCTGCGGATGTCGTGACCGAAAGGGACAGCATGGCCGCTGTGATGCCGAGCGCCGTCAGCCGTCCTCTACGAGAGGATATGTGAGGCAATGTGAATTCACCGCCGTGTTTGCGTGGGCAGTACCGGGCGATCATGCGGCGTTCGCTTTCCGGCCAGCCATACCGGAATGGTGTCGCCATTGGTCATGGCACATATGCGCCATGAGGACGCCCACTGTGCGCAGCGGCGGTTCACGGTTCACGTGACAACGCGGCATCCGCTCGTGGCGCTGTTCGGTTCACGGCCGGCGGGGAGGACTGCGGCCGCATGTGCCGCGGTCGGCGTGGGAGACACAACACCGCCTCACCGACCGGCCCGCCCTCGGACATTGATGAAGTAGTTCGGTATACAGAACGTCCGACTCGACGTCGGTCAGGACACCCGAGGGCCAGTTTCCAGGCAACTCGCGTCATTGCGCGCATCGTTGACACCCGACCAGCAGCGCCATACGCTCCCGAACGTTCGTTCCGCAGAACGACAACAACGTTCAGGAGGCGGTGCCAGGTGTGGTCGGGCCTGATCGGCGGAAGGACCAGAGCAGTCGCGGCAGGGGCCGTCGCGATGGTGACGGCATTGATCGGCAGCAGTGCGGGGGCGGCGCCCGCCGGCCCCGCAGGCCCTCCGCCCGCCGCGGCGCACATCTCGGATCCGTTCGCGCCCATCGATCCGCAACACCCCCACAGGACCAACAGGACATGACCTGGAGCCACTATAAAAAGGTTCCGGGTACGAACTGAGCGGATCCCCAACTCCAGCCGACCCAGAAGAAGTTGCGCATAGCGTTGGTCGCGGTCGACTTCCCGGACCAGCCATTTGTCATGACTATGCCGAAAAAGAGCGACCCTTTCGGCAACCCGCAGATCGACCCCGTATCCCGCGACGACATCCCCGGGTTCTACGCGGATTTCTACAACAAGCCCAGCGCGCTGAACCACGGCCACACCGTGAACGAGTACTGGATGGAGCAGACCGGCGGCCGTATCGGCGTCGAGTTCGTTGCCTTCGGACCGTACCGGGCTCCCCGGCCGTCGTACGAGTACGGGCTGAACGACATCGGCCAGGAGCGGGAGGGCTGCCCGAGCGGACACACCTGCGACGGCAGCATCGAGAAGGACATCGACCCCGTGTGGAAGCAGGACGTGGGGGCCGACGAGGCGAAGACCTTCGACCGCGTGATGCGTATCTACGCCGGCTACGACGAGACGTCCGTCTGGCAGGAGTTCGGCGAGATGAAGTTCCAGACCCCGCAGGACGTGCCCGATGAATGGGGACCGCCCGATCCGGACCTTCCCAACGCCGTGCGCAGCCGGTACACCGGCTTCACCTCGTGGAAGGCCGGATCGCAACTGTGGGGCAACTCCGGTATCCGGCAAGGGGAGAGCTCGGGCACCATCACACACGAGATCACCCATACCTTCGGTATCGGTGACAACAACAATCCATACGTCGAGCCGTACCACCGGGTGGGCACCGGCCCCTTCGACGTGCTCGACCGCGGCTCCTTCAACGGGCCGGGCGGACCGCACAACCGCTGGCAGGTCCCGGCAACCCAGGGCGCCTCGATGCCCGCCGGCCAGACCGTGCGGACCAAGACCAAGCTCGGCTTCCTCGACGACGACCAACTGCTGACGCTGTCGCCGCAGGCACTCGCCGACCATGGTCTGGCCGTGTTCGACGTCCGCGCCCGGTCGGCGAAGGTGAAGAGGAACCAACTGCAGGGTGTCGAGATCGACTTGGGCACGGACAAGACCCCGGCATGCGACGTCAATACGGATCCGTTCTGCTCCGGCCCCGGCTTCACCGACTACACCATCGAGACGGTGCAGCGGATCGGCGCGGGCTCCTTCACCCCCGATCACGGGGTGGTGCTCACGAAGAACAAGCCGTTCGACGACGAGGGCGCCAGCTGCGGTTACCTGTGCTTCAGCTGGATGATCGACGCCAATCCCTTGGACATCAACATGGTCGACTTCACCCGGCCGGACGGTACCAAGGTGATGCGCTCGATCGGTGACTACCGTCAGCTCAACGACGGCCTGTTCCATGCGGGGACCGGCTCCGGCAGCGCCTACGAGTACACGGACACGGCCAACCGGCTCAAGTTCTACGTCATCAACATGAAGACCGATCCCGCCGGTGAGCTCTCCTACACCGTGGCCGTACGGTCGCTGGACGGATCGGGCCCGCAGACCCGCGGCGTGGCACTCAGCCACGGCAGCTCGGCCGGTGACGCCCAACGCCGGGGTGCCGTCTGCACCTTCCAGCTGGCCAACACCGGACACGGCTCCAGCGGCGCGACGGACAAGTCGGCCGCGTACCGGGATGCGGACGTCTACCGGCTCTCCGCGACGGCCCAGGGAGCGGGGTGGCGGGCCGAGGTGCCCAATGCTCTGGCCACCGCCAAGGTCGGCGAACGCACCACGGTCAACGTCGCCGTGGCTGCCGGCAAGGGCGCGGCGAACCACTCCAAGGTGACCCTGACCGCACGCTCCGAGAGTGATCCGCACAAGACGGCACAGGCGAACTGCACCGTACACCGCTGAGAATCCGGTCGCCGGGAGCACTCCCGGCGACCGTATCGGCCGAGGACCGGCGTCGCGACGGCGCCCGGCCCTCGGCCTTTCTCCCTCAAGTCCCCGACCGCCAACGGCCGTCAAAGGCAGGCGCGGACCCCGTACGCTGAGGCGAAAGCACCCGCCCCGCAGGAGATCGTGTGATGACCCCGAGCAGCTCGGTCAGACAGACCCTGGCCGCCAACCTCAGGCGTGAGCGGAACCGCCGCGGGCTGTCCCTCAGCGAACTGTCCCGGCTCTCCCGGATCGGCAAGGCGACGCTGTCGCAACTGGAGTCGGCCACCGGAAACCCGACGATCGAAACGGTGTTCAGCCTCTCCCGAGCTCTGGACCTGCCGATCTCCGACCTGCTCGAGACCGATCCCTCGGGCAGCGTCACCGTGGTCCGGGCCGCCGACACCGAGGTCCTGAGCGGCGAAGGCGTCGACCTGCGGCCGCTGCGCCGGATACAGACGGGCGGGCTGATCGTCGAGGTGTACGACCAGCAGGTACGAACCGACGGCCGACAGGCCTCCCTCGGTCACGCGGGAACCGAGCACACCATCGTCCAGTCCGGCCGACTCGACGTGGAGGTCGACGGACACCTCACCCGTCTCGGCCCCGGCGACTACATCGCCTTCGACGCCTCGATCCCCCACGGTTACGCCGCGCCGGAAGGCCCGGTGCGTTCGGTACTGCTGCTCCAGTACCGAACGCCCCGGTCCCAGCAGGACGACGACGAAAGCGCGGTCAACGCACCGCACTGAAGAGACACAGGAGCGAGCGGCAGGCGCGTCTCCCCCGGATCGGACGACCCTCATCCGGGCCGGGGCGGACTGAACTCCGGCCGAAGGTGGTGGGCTCGACCTGGTCGGAGGTCGGTGTCGTGCACGAGGCCGCGGGGGGGCAGGACGTGCTCAGCCGCGTAATCCCACGTGACAAACCCGGCGACGTCGGCGATTGCCGCCGGGATACTGGTCGCCCATGGATGAGGTCGAAGTCGTCGTCGCCCATTCCGAGCGTGCGACCCTGCGCGTCGGCGACGTGTTCCTGAAGGTGGACGCCGATCAGGCGCACATCGACGTCGAGGTCGAGGCGATGTCCCTCGCGCCGGTCCCGACCCCGAAGGTCCTCTGGCGCAAACCGCCCGTGCTCGCGCTCGCCGCGGTCCCGGGGACGACGCTCGGACGCCTCGGCGGGCCGTCGACCGGGTCACCGGCGGCGTGGGCCGCGGCGGGCGCCACCATCCGGAAGCTGCACGACGCGCCGCTGCCGCCCCGGACCGGCGGGGCCGGGCGGAGCATCGTCGCGCTGGCGGCGGAACTCGACGCCGAGTGCGAGTCGCTCGTCACCAATGGCGTCCTGCCCGCCGACCTGGTCACCCGCAACCGCCGGGTCGCGGAGGCCGCGCTCCGGCCGTGGGCTCCGGTGTTCACTCACGGCGACCTGCAGATCGCGCACGTCTTCGTCGACGGCGGCGAGGTCAGCGGCATCATCGACTGGTCCGAGGCGGGCCAGGGTGATGCCCTGCACGACCTCGCCACCTTCACGCTCGGACACGAGGAGCACCTCGACGACGTCATCGCCGGCTACGGCACCGATGTCGACCTCGACGTGATCCACGCGTGGTGGTCGTTGCGGAGCCTGCTGGTGGTTCGCTGGCTGATCAAGCACGGCTTCGACCCGTTTGCGCCGGGCTGTGAGGTCGACGTGCTGAGATCCCGGATGTGAGGCTGCGCGGGCCCGACTGCTGTGAGTGCGTTCTGACGCATCAAGCAGGCCAATCCCCTGGGGCGATCGCCCGCCCTTGCCTCAACAAAGTGCGGTGCCCAGTCGTCACCGTCAGATGACGGCGCAGCCGAGGGTGACGAACGCGTGGTGAATGCCGTCGCGGAACTCCTGGCGGATCCCGGCGCACAGCACGAACAAGATCCCTGACAGCATCTGTAGCGGCCACCGGGTCCCAAGACCGGGGTCGTCGCCGGCAAATGCGTCGACAGCGGTCAGGGGGATCGTGGATGCTACGCACGATGACCAGAATCGATGACATGCCTCCCGCTTGGGACGAACGCAGCCAGCTCACCACGTTCCTCGACTACGCACGTGACACCGCCCGCATCAAGTGCGAGGGCGTCTCCGAGGAGAACGCCCGCAAGGCGCTCCTGCCGGGCTCACCGCTGATGACCTTGAGCGGACTGATCAACCACCTCCGCTGGGTCGAGTACTACTGGTTCCAAGTCGTCTTCCTCGGCGAGGAGGACGACGGGCCCTGGACCGAAGAGGACCCCGACCGCGAGATGCGGATCGCCGTCGACTTCCCGCTCACGCAGCTGCTCGACGAGTACGCGGAACAAAGCGCCCGCTACCGCGAACTGGTCGCCGGGAACAGCCTGGACACCAAGGCCAAGCGTGCCGGCCGCGACGGCGTGCACTTCGACCTGCGCTGGATCCTCCTCCACCTCACCGAGGAGACGGCCCGGCACAACGGCCACTTGGACATCCTGCGCGAGATGCTCGACGGCGCGACCGGTGACTGAGGCCCGCTCGCTCTTGTGACCGTCCGGCTGTCCGCTCCCCGGTCGCCCCCGGCATGGGTGTGTACGAGCAGGCTCCACCTGAGTGCCGACATCCCTGGTCCGCCCGTGATCGCCCCTCGTCACGGGCGGACCACGGGCGGACGGCACGTCGTACCAAGCGGTACCGGCAACGTTCCGTATCCCGCGCATCGGACGGGACCGTCCGCGCACAAGGGCCGCCGATCTCGCCGCCGATCGGGCGGCAAACAGCATGGGCCCATGCCACCAGTGCCCGCGGCATCCCGGTAACCGTCCCACGATCTGTGCCCGGTCGTCCCGACCGGCAGACAGGCGGCAGGTCGTTTGGCCGGCACGGCCTGCGTCATGCCGACGTCGCGGGGATCTTCTCGCTGAGCCAATCGGCGAACGTCTGGGTGCCACGGGGGCCGGTGCCGGTCGGAAGCAGGCCGCCGCTGCTCATCCCGCCGGGGAAGTACAGCGGGAGGACCGGGCGTCGGCGCGCGCCGCCCGCGGCGATGAGGCGCCGGGCCATGTCGACCAGCGACTCGGTCTGCGGCCCGGCGAGCTCGGGGGCCATCGCCTGCGGTGCCCGAGGGGCGATGTCGGCGAGGGCTTCGGCGACTTCCCGTACGGCGATGGGCTGGACCCGTCCCGTCGGCACCGTCGCGATCGGCCCGGGCACGCTGTTCAGCATCTGTCCCGCGAACTCGTGGAACTGCGTGGTGCGCAGCACGGTCCAGGGCACAGCCCCGCCCCGGACGATCTCCTCCTGCCGCAACTTGCCGGCGTAGTAGGCGCTCTTGACCCGATCGACCCCCACGATCGACAGGGTCACGAGGTGCCGCACCCCGGCACGCTCCGCCGCCTCCACGAGGTGCCGTCCCGCCGTGTCGAAGAAGCCCACCGACACCGACTTGCGCATGGTCATCACGTTGCTGACATCGATCACCGCTTCCGCTCCGGCCAGCGCCGCATCCAGCCCGGACCCGCTCAGCAGATCGACACCCGCACCACGCGACAGCACCACGGGCGCATGTCCGCGGGCCTGAAGCACCTCCGCCACGAGCCGTCCGGCCACCCCGGTACCGCCGGCAACTGCGATCTTCACAACCACTCCCGTCTCTCGGCCCTGTCCGGAAACATGACCGCGGGGTCAGGCCATTTGTGACACCCACCTCATGAGCGGAGTCACACGGTCCCGACTCAAGTGCCGTCGTACCACACAGGTCTCAGGCCGGTGGCCGGAGTCCGCTGCGGTGCCGGGCGCCGGGACATGAGCCACCATGGCTCTCATGGGACGCCAACCGTGCCCCGCCTTGAACTCGTGTGCGGGCCCTTCGACTTGGGGAGGGACCCGCACACACCGGCTCCGCACCCGACGATCAACCGAATGCCTCATGCGGTGACCTGGGCGATGAACGCGGCGAGGTTGGCGACGGTCCGCTCGATCTTCTCCTCCAGTGTGAGCGACTCGTGGAGCCGGGCGCCGATGCCCGCGTCCTTCTTGCCCCGTACATACAGCGAACAGGCGAGGTCGCTGCATATGTAGGCCCCCACGGAGTTGCCCTGCTGCCCGGCCTTGCCGGCCTTCGCGGCGACCATCAGGGACACGCCTCCCGTGTGCGTGGTCATGCAGATGGAGCACATGCTGCGGCGCGTCCCGGGCGTGACGGCCGGGCTGCGCAGCGTGAGCGCCACCGGCCGGCCGTCGAGTTCGACGGCGAGACAGGTCCGGTCGGGAGCCCGAGGGTCACGCCAGCCGAGAAAGTCCAGGTCGTCCCAGGGCCGCTCGGCCAGGTCACGGGGTACGGAGAGCCGCTTCGCCTCACCCTTGGAGCAGTTCACGAAGGCGGCTCGGATCTCTTGCTCGGTCAGCGGGTTCATGAGCAGCAGGCTAATTTGCCTAAAGGTTTTAGGCAAATGCATAATGGCTATCGCCAGAAGGGAGAGGTGTTATGGTTCGAGTAGGCCTGACCCCGGAGCGACTGACCCGGGCGGGAGCGGAACTGGCCGACGAGGTCGGCTTCGACCAGGTAACCGTCTCGGCGCTCGCCCGGCGCTTCGACGTCAAGGTTGCGAGTCTGTACTCGCACGTGAAGAACTCCCAGGACCTCAAGACCAGGATCGCCCTGTTCGCCCTGGAGGAACTCGCCGACCGGGTGGCCTCCGCGCTGGCCGGACGCGCCGGCAGGGACGCCCTGGCCGCCTTCGCGGACGCCTACCGCGACTACGCCCGGGAGCATCCCGGCCGGTATGCCGCCGCCCGTCTCAGGCTCGACCCCGAGACGGCGGCCGCCAGTGCAGGTCCCAGGCACGCGCAGATGACACGGGCGATTCTGCGCGGCTACGACCTGACGGAGCCGGACCAGACACACGCGGTCCGGATGCTGGGCAGCGTCTTCCACGGCTACGTCAGCCTGGAGATGGCCGGAGGGTTCGACCACACGGCCGTCGACCCGAAGGAGTCCTGGGACTGGATGGTGGATTCCCTGGACGCACTGCTGCGGAACTGGACCACGTCCTGACCGGTGGCCCCGCACCACCGAACACGTTCGCCCCGCTGCACGTCGGCGCAGCGGCACCCTGCACACATCTTGATCAACAGGCTGAGGCAATGAACACCCAACACGACTGGATCACGACACCGGTCACCGAGAACATGCTGCGCGGTTTCCTCGACGTCGAAGCGACGCAAAACGGTCTGCTGCCCCATCGACTGCCCGCTCGTGCTCGCCGGCAGATCCCCGACGACCAACTGGCCATGGCCGAGGCCCAGCCTTCGGGTGTGCGGCTGGTCTTCCGCACCCGGGCCACCACCGTCGAACTGGACACAGTGCCCACCAAGCGGCTGTACCGAGGTCTCCCTGCCCCGGCGGACGGCGTGTACGACCTACTGGTCGACGGCCGCCTCGCCGCCCAGGCCACGGTGACCGGCGGCAACGTCCACCTGATCGACATGGCTACCCAGTCCTTCGAACTGCAGGAGGGGCCCGCCGGCACCGCCCGCTTCACCGACCTCCCGGCACGTGACAAGGACGTCGAGATCTGGCTGCCGCACACGGAGATCACCGAGCTCGTCGCGCTGCGAACCGATGCCCCGGTCGAGCCTGCACCGGCCGGCGGCCGCAGGGTCTGGCTGCACCACGGCAGTTCCATCAGCCATGGCTCGAACGCCACGCACCCCACCGCCGTTTGGCCGGCCCTGGCCGCGGCCCGGGGCGGTGTGGAGCTGATCAACATGGGGTTCGGCGGCAGTGCGCTGCTCGACCCCTTCACCGCCCGCGCGATGCGTGACACCCCGGCGGACCTGATCAGCCTCAAGATCGGCATCAATGTCGTCAACACCGACGCCATGCGCCTGCGCGCCTTCACCCCCGCAGTCCACGGCTTCCTCGACACCATCCGCGAGGGGCATCCCACCACGCCCCTACTGGTCGTCTCGCCCATCCTGTGCCCGGTCCAGGAGGACACCCCCGGACCCCTCGCGCCCGAATTCGAGGGCGGGACCCTGCGGTTCAAGGCCACGGGCGACCCGGCCGAACGCGCCGCCGGGCGCCTGACGCTGAACGTGATTCGCGATGCACTCGCCCGGATCGTCGAACAGCGCGCGGTCGACGACCCCCACCTGCACCACCTCGACGGCCGCCGCCTCTACGGCGAGACGGACTACGCCGAACTCCCGTTGCCCGACGAGGTCCACCCCGATCCGGCGGGACACCGACGCATCGCCGAGAACTTCGCGCGGCTCGTGTTCTGCGAGGGCGGCCCCTTCTCCTCCGAGGCCGGCTGACGCAACGGACCGCCGCGCGGCGATCCGCACCTTTCGACGTCGTGGGCGAGACGGTGGAGCGGTGCTTCCAGGTGGGTGCCGATCACATGCGCAGCACGGCGAGGGCCCGCGACCGCGGGCCCTCGCCCATGCGTCAGGCGGACATGTGCTGCTTGCCACCGTGTCCGTGCGATGTGTGGTGGCCTCGGTGGTGGGGACGCAGGCCGGAGAGATCGTGGCGTACCACCGAGTTGCGGTCGGCGACGCTCGCGCCGAGGGCGAACTGCGGCCAGTAGCCGAGGATCTCCATGCGACTGCGCTCGCTCCACCGACGGGCCAGTTCGCTACGGCTCTTGTAGAAGTTGAGCGCGTAGCCGCCCGTGTACAGACGCAGCAGGGAGAACCCGCCCGGGTACTCCTTGGCGGCGGCGACCTCCTGTTGGGTGACACGGGGCGCCAGCGGGCTGATGGTGCGCTTGTTGCGATGCGTGTGGCCCGCGTGGTGCAGGAACAGGCCCGGCATGCGGGCGTAGTCACCGAGGATCGTGGCCGCCTGCGTGGCGTCCAGCGAGTTGCCGGGCGTGATGGGGAACGCCGAGTCCTGCACGACGAGCGGGTGGTGGCCGAAAACGATCGTCGGCCGGTCCTGGTCGCGGTGCAGCTGGTCGCGGAACCAGGCCATCTGGTCGGGTGAAAGGGCCCCGGAGTCACCCCCGTTGCCCGGCTTGTCGTAGGTGTCGATTCCGATGACCCGCAGTCCGTTCAGGGTCCGGGTGAAGTAGGTGCGGTCCTGCTGGGCGGGGAAGAACCGGTCCGCGAAGCAGTCGTTGCCCTGCCACTGCCCGGCGCGGCAGTGCGCGTACGGATCGCCCAGGTGCGCCCGGTCGTGGTTGCCGCGCGTGACGAAGTAGTCGTCCCGGTAGGCGCCGAACCTGCCCAGTAGCTTGTGGGCCTGGCTGAGGTCGAGGGGCACGGCTTCGGCGGAGATGTCGCCCGCGGCGAGCAGGTAGTCGGCACCGAGCGCTGTCACGTCCTGCACCAGGGACTCCAGCATGACCTCCGGGTACGGCGGCAGGCCCGGTTCCTGCTGGATGCCGATGTACTGCGGCTGGCCGCCGACGAGTCCGGCCTGGGTCTCACCCATGTGGAGGTCGTTGCACAGCGCGATGGAGAACAGATAACGACCGGGCGGAGGTTGGGGCGTGGTGAAGCTGTAGGGACCCGTGCCGTCGAGGCCGTAGTCCGAGGTTCCGACGGCATTGCCCTTGATCAGGGTGAAGGCCGTCGGAGGGACCGGCTTGCCGTGCGAGGTGGCCTGGTAGTAGTAGGTCCGGCCCGGCTCCAGGCCGGTCAACTCGACGTAGTGGTACGGCGTGTGGGAGGAAAGGCCGGTCGCGACCCGGGTGAGGCGGCCGGGGTGGGTACCCCAGCGCACCTCTCCGTCGGCGGGCGCCGGCACCATGCGGCCCAGCCCGTCGTCGCTGCCGGTGTAGCCGGTGTACCAGGTGATGACGGCTCGGTCCTCGGTGAGCGTGACCAGCTCGAGGTTGGCGGGTGAGATGTCCTCCCCGCCGGTCGCGGCCGAGGCGACGCCGCCGAACGCGGTCGCAACGAGGGGCGCCGCCGCGGCCACCGCGGACCAGCTCAGAAGATCTCTTCGGGTGAAATCACATCCAGGCATGCTGCCTTGAGTAATCGCTGCCGTTGAACACGGCATGTACGAGTCGCCACGTCCGTCATTACTTTGCGACTCGGGGCCCGACCAGGGCCTCGCCGTCTCAGGGACGGCGCTCCGGTACGTTGTCGTGCACGCGCTTGGGGTCGGTGACCGCGACCGGCTCGAGGATCTCCTCGATGCGCGCCATCAGATCGGCCTCGAGCACCACGCCCGACGCCTTCGCGTTCTCCTGGACCTGCTCCGGCCGAGACGCACCGATGATGGCCGCGGACACATTGGAGTTCTGCAGCACCCACGCCACGGCCAACTGCGCAAGCGACAGATCCGCCTCCGCCGCCAACGGCTTCAACTGCTGCACAGCCGCCAGCACGTCATCACCCATCCACCGCGCGATCATGCCGGCGCCACCCTTGTCGTCCGTGGCCCGCGAACCCGCCGGCGGCTGCTGACCCGGCTCGTACTTGCCCGTCAGCACACCCTGCGCGATCGGCGAGAACACAATCTGGCCCATACCCAGCTCCTCGCAGGTAGGCACCACCTCGCCCTCGATCACCCGCCACAGCGCGTTGTACTGCGGCTGGTTGGAAACCAGAGGAATCCGCAGCTCACGCGCCAGCGCGTGCGCTCGCCGGATCTGCTCCGCGGGCCACTCCGACACACCGATGTAGTGAGCCTTCCCGGAGTGCACGACATCGGCGAACGCCTCCATCGTCTCCTCCAACGGCGTCGCCACGTCGTACCGGTGCGCCTGGTAAAGATCCACGTAGTCGGTCCGCAGCCGCCGCAACGACCCCTCGATCGACTCCATGATGTGCTTGCGCGACAGCCCCCGGTCGTTACGGCCCGGACCCGTCGGCCAGTACACCTTCGTAAAGATCTCCAGACCCTCGCGGCGCTCACCCTTCAGCGCATCACCCAGAACCGCCTCGGCCCGCGTCCCGGCATAGACATCCGCAGTGTCGAACGTAGTGATGCCCGTCTCCAGCGCGGCACGCACACACGCGACAGCCGCATCGGCCTCCACCTGCGAACCATGAGTGAGCCAGTTCCCGTAAGCGATCTCGCTGATGATCAGGCCACTGCGGCCGAGATGACGGTGATGCATGGGCAGTCCTTTGGTCGGTGACTTCGCTGGGCCGGGAGTTGCGGTGCGGTCAGGGGTCCTGCTCCTGTATCCGGCCTTGCCGTCCGGCCCTTGTGTGTGGTGTCGGCAGCCTTACGGATCCGGGCGCAGGAGTTCAGGCCCGTTGTTCGTTCCGTACCTGTTGCCTTGCTGTGTGCAGGGCCAGGGGTGTGGCCGCCGCCCAGGCCTGGGGCGAGCAGGAATGGGGGTAGGGAACAGGGCCCTTGGTGGCGGATCGGCCGTAGCCGGCGATGACCTCCGGCAGTCGGTGGCCGTGGTGGGCCGCTGCCGCGATGAGCCCTTCGGTGACGGTGTCGACCTCGTCGGTGAGCCCGTAGCGGGCAAGGCCCAGAGTGATGACGGCGTTGTCGTGGGGCCAGGCGCTGCCGCGGTGGTAGGAGAGGGGGTGGTACGGCTGCTGTCCCGAGGCCAGGGTGCGGATCGCCCAGCCGGAGAAGAAGTCCGGTGCCAGCAGGCGGCGGCCGACCCGGCGGGCGTGTTCGGCGTCGAGGATGCCGGACCACAGCAGGTGGCCCGCATCCGAGGCCAGGGCGTCGACTTGGTGTCCGTCGCCATCCAATGCCAGAGCGGGGAAGTCGGCTTCCGGCATCCAGAAGTCGGTGGTGAAGCGGCTGCGCAGTCGAGCGGCCACGTCGCGCAGACGGGTGGCGCAGGCCTCGTCCTGCCAGACCTCATGGGCGAGTTCCGCTGAGCGCCGGAGTGCGTCGTAGGCGTAGCCCTGGGCTTCCGAGACGGCGATGGGGCCCTTTGCCTGGGTGCCGTCCGTGAAGCAGATGGCGCCTGCGGAGTCTTTCCAGTTCTGATTGACCAGTCCGCCGGGATCGGGGGTGTAGACGAGGTAGCCGTGTTGCTCCAGGCCGCCGTCGGTGAGCATCCACTCAACGGCCCGCCGTGCGTGGTCCTCAAGGCGCGTGGCAAGGCTGCTGTCGCCGGTCGTCTCGTAGTGGGCGTGCAGCAGGACGAGGAACAGCGGTGTGGCGTCGACGGCGCCGTAGTACCGGCCGTAGGGGATCTGACGGAAGTGCGCGAGTTCGCCGTGGCGCGTCTCGTGGACGATGCGTCCGGGCTGTTCGCCGCTGAAGGCGTCGTGGCGCTGCCCCTGTGTGGCGGCGAGGGCGCTGAGTGTCGCGGCGGCCGCGTCCGGTCGGTAGGGCAGCAGGAAGTAGGAGGTGAGCAGGGAGTCGCGGCCGAACAGGGTGAGGAACCAAGGGATTCCGGCGGCGGGTACGTGCACCGGGTCACCGTCCACGCCCGTCACCGGGATGGTCAGCAGATCGATGTCGGCGAGGCCTCGCTCGCAGGTACGACTCAGATCGTCGGTCGCCGTCGGTGCCTGCCGAGGGGGGTGCGGAGCGCCAGGCGGCTCGTACGGCAGTCCGTGCGGCTGGGCGCGGACGGTCAGTTGGAGTTCGCTCTCGCCGTGTTCGTCGAGCGGGAGATGCCAGGTCAGGGTCCGCGCGGTGGACGGTGCGTCGCCCTGCCGGGTGTCGACGGCGTCCGGGGCGGGGCGGCAGGTGAGCGTGGTGCGGGAGTGCCAGTCGGCCCGGTGGTAGTCGAAGTACAGGCCGTCGGACGTCGTGCGGGTTGTGTACCGGGCGTCTTGCTTGGAGTAGTGGCGGTCGTCGGCCCGCAGTTCGAACAGGTCGGCGAAGTCGGCGTCGACGGTGAGATCGATGCGGGCCGTGACCGGGTGGGGAAGGTTGCTGACCAGCCGGAGATGTTCGGTGAGCGTGCCCGCGGTGAGGGTCTGCCTGCGGAAGACGGTGTAGGCGGGGGGATTGTCCCGTGTGCCCCGCGGGGTGAGGACGCACTCGGCCGTGTCGTCCGTCGTCGCCTCGGCCGGCACCAAAGCGACGGGACTCCTGCCGTCGACGGTGAGCTGCCAGCGGCTGAGATGGCGTGCGTCCTTCAGGAACAGTCCGTCGGGTGTGGTGCCGCGGGTGCCGCTGATGCCCGCGCCGGCATCGAGGCGGGCGAAGGTGGCGTCGCGCACCAGCTGCACGGCGTGGTCGCCCGCGGTCATGGCTGGGGCTCCTTCGGGTCGGCGCACAGCAGATCCAGTGCGAGGGCGGCGGTCCAGGAGAAGTGCCGGGCGCCTCGGGCGGCGCCGGTGGTCGGGTCGACGTACTCGGCGAACTCCGAACGCCCGGCTTCGGCGAGAAAGCCCTGCTGGAGCCGTTCGGCGTCGGGGTGGAGGCCGTGGGTGTGCAGCCCGCGGTGGATCAGCCAGGCCGTGTTGAACCAGGCCGGGCCGCGCCAGTAGCGCTGGGCGTCGAAAGCATGACCGGTCAGGTCGTAGCTGGGGATCAGCCGGGTGGCAGGCGCGCTGAAGTGCGGTCCGTCGAGGGTGTCCTGCAGCCGCCTGACGACATCGTGCGGCAGGCCGGGCACGACGAGGGGGACCAGGCCGGTGACACTGCGCTCGTCGACCAGGGTGTCGGTGGTCAGGTCGCGGGCACGGAACAGGCCGGCCTCGTCGTCCCACAGGCGCGCCATCAAGTGGCCGGTCAGTTCCTCGGCGCGCGCGGTGTGGGAGGCGCCGTCGACGCCGAGTTCGTGGGCCATGGCGGCCAGGGCGTGCTCGCTGACGATGAGCAGGGCGTTGAAGCAGGGGTCTTCCATGGCGAAGCCGTGCCGCAGCGCGCGGTCGTCGTAGCCGGCCTCGCGGTAGTCGGTCGCCAGCCGGACATAGCGGGCGTAGTCCAGGTCGGTGGGCCGGTCGGCGGGGTGGCCGTGGTTGAGGTCGGCGCGGCGGAAGGCCTCGGGCGCGGCGGGT